>Ga0233438_10001011_pt1 | contig 32958 bp, 28 predicted proteins | sample SI_123_September_FD_182720 | JGI IMG/M metagenome (GOLD analysis project Ga0233438, IMG submission 182720) | Seawater microbial communities from Saanich Inlet, British Columbia, Canada - SI_123_September2016_10_MG | ecosystem: Environmental > Aquatic > Marine > Inlet | place: Canada: British...
CACTAATGATGCTGAGATGTTAAGTGGGATGTTAAAAATAGATTCAAGCCTTAAGTTATATATCAAACAAAGTTGTCGCCAATTAGGAGATGTGCAATCTTACAATGTAATTGGTGAAATAACAGGTTCTCACTTTCCAAATGAAATCATCACTGTTGGTGGTCATCTCGATTCATGGGATTTAGGCGATGGTTCTCATGATGATGGTGCGGGTTGTGTACAGTCGATGGATGTTCTTCGCTTGTTAAAAATTTCAGGGATTCAACCCAAACGCACCCTTAGAGTAGTGTTGTTTATGAATGAAGAAAATGGTTTAAGAGGCGGAAAAGCTTATGCAAAAGAAGCAAATCGAAAAGGTGAAAACCATATTTTTGCGCTTGAAAGTGACTCTGGAGGATTTACCCCTCGCGGTTTTACATTTGATGGGCCTGATTATAAAATTAATCAAATCATGCAATGGAAGCCTTTGTTTGAACCCTATTTGATTCATTACTTCAAAAAAGGAGGAAGTGGTGCAGACATTGGACCTTTGAAAAAAAGTACAAATGTTCTAGCGGGATTACGCCCCGATTCGCAACGCTATTTTGATCACCACCATGCAGCAAATGACACTTTTGATGCCGTGAATAAACGCGAGTTAGAACTCGGTGCAGCCACGATGACATCTTTAGTATATCTCATCGATAAGTATGGATTTAATTCTATTGAAAAAACTCCAGAACTTAAAGACTGAAATTAATTGATGAGTTGAAAGATGTATCCAAATGAAATATTTCTTTGAAAAAAGAAAAAATCTTGCGAAGCAGAGTCCGCTGATGAAGTTGTAGTTCGAATGTTTGGCATAGTGAAATACCCTGCTTTAAGTTCCGCTTGAACAAAAAAGTGATTAAACAGCGTTAGGTTTACACCACCTTTTAAAGATAATCCAAAACCTGACAAGTGATATGCGTCATACCGTTCTTTAGACATCAGAGTCGTGTTTGTTTTAGGGTACAAAACGCCTACACCAACCGATTCTAAAACATTTAACTGAATTTTTTTAGAGTTCCATTTTAGATGGTCACCAAGATTATCAACTCTAGAAAGCTCAACATTAACATAGTTGAGGCCATCGGTATGTTCAAATTCTAAAAAATCTTCATCAATATATATTGGGGCATTGTCATATACACCATTAAATTCTGAGTCTGGAGTTTTTAGATCTATATAACCATCAATAGTTGCAAATTGTTGGGACACCATAACATATTTCATGTGATCTACACCTATTGAAATATTCCAATGGTCATGAAAATAATAGCCTATCCGACCCACTGTCTGTGGAATAGAGATGTTTGTTGGATTCATATATACGTCAGCATCCCATTGTGTTTGACGATCTTTGGCTGCAACATTATAAAGTGTAAAATTATAATCATCTCCCTTAAAGGTCAGGTCTGAATAGCTGTATTGGGATTTGTTCCATCCCCAGTAAAAGTAAAATTTACCTTTGTTTTTTGTTTTAAGATCAATTTCAGTTATTGGTGACGTTATAGTTGTTTCTTGAGAATATACTTCTGTGCTTATTCCAATAAATAAGCAAACGATTAGTGCCTTGTACATAGGGTTTAAAGAGAATTAATAGTGCGTCTTATCGCTGTTAAATTGGTTAATAGTTTTTCTAAATGATCCAAATGAAGCATATTAGCGCCATCACTTTTTGCATTCGCAGGATCAAAATGAGTTTCAATGAATAAACCATCAACATTGTTTACGATACCAGCTCGGGCAATGGTTTCAATCCTATCTGGACGACCACCAGTAACTCCACTGCTTTGATTGGGTTGTTGTAGGGAGTGTGTTACATCTAGAACTGTTGGTGCAAAAGCACGCATTGTTGGAATTCCACGAAAATCAACAATCATATCTTGATAGCCAAACATAGTTCCACGATCTGTAATCCATGCGTTTTCGTTTCCAGCATCGTTCACTTTTTGAACAGCATGTTTCATGGCTTCAGGGCTCATAAATTGTCCCTTTTTTAAATTGACTACTTTTCCGGTTTGAGCTGCCGCAACTACAAGATCGGTTTGTCTTACTAAAAATGCAGGAATTTGTAGGACATCCACATACTGTGCTGCTAAGGCTGCATCTGAAACTTCATGAATATCGGTGACTGTAGGAATGTCAAAAGTTTCAGAGACTTTTCTTAAAATCTTCAACGCTTTTTCATCACCAATGCCTGTAAAACTGTCAATTCTACTGCGATTTGCTTTTTTAAAACTGCCTTTAAAAATGTAAGGAATTTTTAAAGTTTCCGTAATTGCGCATACTTTTTCTGCAATTTGAAGCGCCATTGTTTCGCCTTCTATCGCACAGGGTCCTGCCAGTAAGAAAAAATTATCAGATTTGGCATGCTTTAATTTTGGAATATCCTGAAGATTCATAGATGTAAATTTAAGTTGCAAATATAATCAAAATTAAAAGGTGTTATAAAATTAATATGCAGTGCAAAAGTCAGAAAATTAAATGTAACTTTGCACGCTTAAAACAAGGCACTTATGGCTACTGTAAAAAACATCGCAATCATTGCACACGTCGATCACGGAAAAACAACCTTGGTGGATAAAATTATGTATCACTGTCAACTGTTTCGTGAAAACCAAAATACTGGTGATCTAATTTTAGATAATAACGATCTAGAACGTGAAAGAGGAATTACAATTACTTCAAAAAATGTGTCTGTAATTTATAAAGATACCAAAATCAATATTATTGATACGCCTGGTCACGCTGATTTTGGCGGAGAAGTAGAACGTGTATTAAATATGGCTGATGGTGTGTTGTTGTTAGTGGATGCTTTTGAAGGCCCAATGCCACAAACCCGTTTTGTGTTGCAAAAAGCTATTGACTTAGGTCTAAAGCCTTGTGTGGTAGTGAACAAAGTAGACAAAGAAAACTGTACGCCAGACGAGGTACATGAAAAAGTGTTTGACTTGATGTTTGAACTTGGTGCCGAGGAATGGCAATTAGATTTTCCAACAGTCTATGGTTCAGCCAAAAACAACTGGATGAACTGGGATTGGAAGGAAGAAATCGACAATATTGAGCCATTATTAGATATGGTGATTGAGCATATTCCATCGCCAAAAATTCCTGAAGGCAATACTCAGATGTTAATCACGTCTTTAGATTTTTCTTCGTTTACAGGTCGTATCGCCATTGGAAGATTGACGCGTGGAAGCTTGAAAACTGGGCAGCAAATTTCGTTGGTAAAGCGTGACGGAAGCATTGTGAAATCTAAAATAAAAGAACTTCATGTTTTTGAAGGCTTAGGAAGAAAAAAGATTGATGAGGTTCAAACAGGAGATATTTGTGCTATTGTCGGATTAGAAGGTTTCGAAATTGGGGATACCGTTGCTGATTTTGAAAATCCAGAAGGTCTAAAAACAATTGCTATTGATGAGCCAACAATGAGTATGTTGTTTACAATTAATGATTCTCCATTTTTTGGAAAAGACGGTAAATTTGTAACGTCTAGACATATTAAAGAGCGCCTAGATAAAGAATTAGAAAAGAATTTAGCATTACGTGTGAATGCAACAGATAGTGCCGATAAATTCATGGTATTTGGTAGAGGTGTTTTACACTTGTCGGTTTTAATAGAAACGATGCGTCGTGAAGGTTATGAATTGCAAATTGGACAGCCGCAAGTAATTATCAAAGTTATTGATGGTGTAAAATGTGAACCTGTAGAAGAAATGACGATTGATTTACCTGAAGCAGTTTCAGGAAAAGCCATTGAAATGGTAACCATGCGTAAAGGTGAAATGCTGAGTATGGAAGCCAAAGGCGACCGTATGGTATGTGAGTTTGTCATTCCTTCAAGAGGGATTATTGGGATGCGTAATCAGCTCTTAACTGCGACTGCTGGTGAGGCGATTATGGCACATAGATTTAAAGAATACCAACCGCTTAAAGGTGGAATCCCAGAACGTCAGAATGGCTCTCTAGTTTCAATGGAATTGGGACAAGCAATTCCATATTCTATTGACAAATTACAAGATAGAGGTAGATTTTTTGTTGATCCGGGTGAAAGTATTTATGAAGGTCAGGTAATCGGAGAAAATTCTCGTGGTGACGATATGGCTATAAATATTACAAAAACGAAAAAGTTAAGTAATGTCCGAAGTTCTGGAGCCGATGATAAAGCCAAAATTGTTCCAGCAATTAAATTCTCTCTAGAGGAAGCTTTAGAATATATTCAAAAAGATGAGTACGTAGAAGTGACACCAAAATCATTAAGATTACGTAAAATATACCTTACGGAGGTTGAACGAAAGCGTAATAAAATTATATAATGGATTTTTTAGAAATCAACACAACTGAACTGGTTGGATATCTAGCAATGGTGGTATTGTTGCTGTCTTTTTTGATGAAAGATATACGTCGTTTAAGAACGCTAAACAGTATAGCTTGTGCTTTGTTTGTCGCTTATGGTTTTCTTTTGGCAACTTCTTGGCCAATAGTGATATCTAATGCTGCAATTTTTTGTGTGAACCAATATTACCTATTTTTGAAGAAAAAGTAGTTAGATTTTTATATATTTACGAAAAATTGAGTATGCACTTTCTTTACTTTGACCCAGGTTTAGGGGCTATGGTTATTCAGGCTATTGTAGCTGCAGTTGCTGGCGTAATTTTATTTTCCAAAAACCTGTTGTATAAAATTAAAATCTTCTTTAATCTTGTTAAAGACGACGACGATTTATTTGATGATATTAATATTAAAGATACAGATGTAGAAAATAAAACGAATAGTGATAAGTAAAGAACAACATTCGTCTTCATTTAGAGATCCTTCAGGTTACATTTTTATTGAAGATAATATTCTTAAAAGGAAAATACTTCCCATTTATTTCAAACAATATCATAAGCTTAAAAATTCTAAGTTTTTTAATAAGCTTTTTGATAGTGGTTTATTAATAAATCATAAAGAAGTCTTAGTTTCTGAAACTGAAATTATTATCCATCCTGAACAAATTCCTTTCGTTACCTACCCATATGAATGGTGTTTTAATCAATATAAAGAAGCTGCTTTACTCACTTTAAAGCTTCATAAGTTTGCTTTAGAAAATAAGTTTTCGCTCAAGGATGCTTCTGCATTTAATGTAACGTTTCATAACGGAAAAGCTATTTTTATAGACACATTATCTTTTGATTTTTACAAAGAAAACACTCCTTGGCGCGCTTATAAACAATTTATAACTCACTTTTTTGGTCCACTACTATTAGCCCATTATCATGGTTCGGAAGTTTTAAAGTTAACTAGTAATTTTATAGACGGGATACCTGTAAAAATAATAGCATCTATGCTACCGTTTAAAACAAAATTAAATCCGTTTTTATATTCTAATATTCATTTACTTTCAAAATTTGAAGATAAACATAATGAAGATTATAAGGGAGAAGCTAAAGTTACAGCGCTATCCAAAAAAGGGCAACTCAATATTCTAGAAACACTTTACAACTTTATAAAAAAGTTAGATTTAAAAGAACAGAGTGAATGGGGAGATTATTATAACAAAACTAATTATTCCGATGATGCCTTTAACTTAAAAGCGGACTTAATCAATGGGTGGGTTAGTAAACTAAACGCCAAAACAGCTATTGATGTTGGTGGAAATGATGGTACTTTTGTTAGACGCATAACATCTAATTTAGACCTAGCTTTAGTTTGCGATATAGACAATAATGCTGTCGATTATAACTACACGAAGGTTAAAAAAAATAAAGAAGCCTATATGCTTCCTATTGTTTTAGATGTTTTAAATCCCTCAGCAAATATTGGCTTTAATAATAAAGAACGGTTTTCGTTTATTAACCGCATCAAAGATTTCGCTCCAGATGTTACTCTGGCTCTGGCTGTTATACACCACATGACTTTGAGTGGTAACATTACTTTTGAGATGTCTGCTAATTTTTTTGCTGGTTTTTCTGAACATTTAGTGATGGAATTTCCTAAAAAAGATGATTCTTGGGTGCAACGGTTATTAAAATCAAAAGGCGAATTTGAATCTCATTTTGAGTTTTATAGTCTCGAGAATTTTAAGTCCGACTATCTAAAATATTATACTATTCTTGAAGAGCAACCTATAAAGGGTTCAGAGCGCGTATTATTTTTTTTAAAAAGAAAAAATGGAAAAACTTAGAATACGATTTAGAGTTTTTATTGCAACTAATAAACAATACCCTGTTTTGATTGCTTTTGCTTCAGGATTGTATCCGCTTTTGTATTATTATAATGCAAATTTTACGCTATTAAATTCTTGGAGTCAGCTTGCTTTTTTTGTAACGTTTTTTTTAGTTTTACCAACAGTTGTTTTTCACTTAATTCATTATATAATCAGTAAAATTAAGATCCTCAAAAAACACAGATATCATATTTTTTCTATTCTTAGTTTTTCATGGTTTGGTTTCTTACTACTATTAGTTACTAAGGGCTTAAAACTAAAAATTTTAGCTATAATCATACTATTAGCCTTTATTTTTGGGATTATTCTTCGAAAACATCTCAATAAAATAATCGTACTTCAGTTGGTTTTAGCCGTTTTTGTTTTACTTAAACTTTTTCCTGATGTGTATAGAATTCTAATATATTCAGAAGAGTGGAAAAAACAATCCGATGATATTGAAAATGTGAAATTTAAAAAACGTCCAAATATTTATGTGATTCAACCCGATGGGTATGCTAACTTTTCAGAATTAAAAAAGAGTCCTTATAATTTTGATAATAGCGATTTTGAGCGTTTTTTGGATAATAAGAAATTTAAACATTATCCAAACTTTAGAAGTAATTATTTTTCAACATTAACTTCTAATAGTTCTATGTTTTCAATGAAGCATCATTATTACAGTAACCCTAACAAAAGTTCTAACGAAGTTTATAATTCAAGAGATCATATTGTTGGAGAGAATTCGGTGCTAACTATTTTAAAAAATAATGACTACAAAACTTTTTTACTTCTTCATAAATCGTATTTATTGGTAAATAGACCAAAATTAGCATATGATTATTGCAATATTGATTACAGCGAACTCTCATTTTTTGCTAGAGGCTTTAATATTCACAAGGCGATTGAAGAGGAGTTACCACAATTAATTCACGAAAATACCTCGACTAGTAACTTCTTTTTTTTAGAACAAATTTCTCCAGGACATATTTCTACTAGAAAGTCAAATTCTAAGGGAGTCGAAGTTGAACGTGAAATTTATTTAAAGAACCTAGAGGAAGCCAATACGTGGTTAAAAAGTACGATTAGCACCATAGAAGAAAATGACACTAATGCTCTTATAATAATAGTAGCCGATCATGGCGGATTTGTTGGATTTAATCATACCATGGAGTCCAAAACAAAACAAGAAAATGAAGATCTTGTAAAATCTATTTTCACAACGGCATTTGCAGTTAAATGGCCAGATGGAATAGTACCAGAATACGATAATAAATTAAGAACAAATGTCAATTTATTTAGAATTTTATTTACTTACTTGAGTGGTGATGAATCCTATTTAGAAAAGTTACAATTAGATAAGAGCTATCTTAAAATTCATGATGGTGCTACTTTTGGGGTTTATGAAACTATTAATGATAATGGAACTGTTGTTTTTAAAAGACTTTCTAATTGAAAAGGAAGTTTTTTGCAATTTAATTAGTACATTCAACTTTAAAATTATTACAAAACTCTATTATTTCAATAAAAAAATACCGACCTGATTTAAAAGCTTCTTGGGATAGTTTTGTGATTGAAGCAAAGAATACAACATTCTTGTTTCAAAGAGATTTCATGGATTACCATAGGGATCGTTTTGAGGATTATTCTTTGATGGTCTACAAAAAGGAAAAGCTTGTCGCTTTACTTCCAGCAAACATAAATGACAACATAGTTTATTCGCATCAAGGACCTAGCTATGGAGGGGTCGTTTTCACGAAAGCGTAATAAAATTATATAATGAATTTTTTAGAAATCAACACAACTGAACTGGTTGGATATCTAGCAATGGTGGTATTGTTGCTGTCTTTTTTGATGAAAGATATACGTCGTTTAAGAACGCTAAACAGTATAGCTTGTGCTTTGTTTGTCGCTTATGGTTTTCTGTTAGCGACCTCTTGGCCAATCGTAATATCTAATGCTGCAATTTTTTGTGTGAACCTATATTACCTATTTTTGAAGAAAAAGTAGTATTTTCACAGGGTTAACAAACGAGATATTTAGTAAATAAGTGACTTAATTAGTTAAGTCTTCCTCCAATGTTAGTTTTGAGTATTACATTAATGGTTCTAATGAATAAAATTGAAGTTACCTAAAATCATAAGTAATAATTTAATTCTTAAGATAACCTCGCTGAATTCATTGGTTGTGGGTGCTCGACTATTAATGTCTTTAGTCGTTCAGAATTTATTAGCTCAGTATACCGGCCAAGCAGGGATTGCGAAAGTTGGGCAGTTGCGAAATATTTCTTCGATGCTTATGAGTCTTACATCTCTAGGAACCTTCAATGGCGTTGTGAAGTATGTTTCAGAATACAAGTCCGATCAAAAAAACTTACTTAAATTATTTTCTACCCTATATGTTTTTAGTTTTACAGCGAGTATCGTAATTTTTTTCATACTATTTTTTTGGGCATCCTATTTTTCTAATAAATTATTTCTTTCAGATACGTATGTGATTGTTTTTAAAGTGATGGCTATTGCGGTTCCTTTTATTTCGATGAATCGAATTTTTAATGGGGTTATAAATGGCATTTCAGACTATAAAAAACACACTAAAATTGAGTTTATTTCTCATTTTCTAGCAGCAGTTTTATTGCTTGTTAGTCTTTATTTTTATTCTTTAAAAGGCGTATTAGTAGCTATTGCACTGACACCAATTATTCAGTTTACGGTTCTAATTTTCATCTTTGGAAAATTACTAAAAGATTATGTTGATTTTAAAGCAATAACTTTTAAAATCCCTTTTTTTAAGCAGCTTTTAGGATTTACGGCGATGTCTTTTGTAGCAACAGTACTCTCAAATTATGTTGAAATAGATATAAGAACACTAATTTTAGATAAAATAAGTGAAGCTGAAGCTGGTTCATGGACAGCTATGAATTCAATTTCTAAAATTTATATGCAATTTTTAATTGCAATTTTTACGCTCTATATTTTACCTAAGTACGCAACTATCAATACCTCATTTGAGTTTAGAATAGAATTAAAGAAAATCTATAAATCATTAGTTCCACTTGTTTTTGCAGGAATGATTTTAATATATCTATTAAGAAACACACTAATCGAACTTATTTTTACAGACGCTTTTTTAGGCATGGCTATTTTATTTAAATGGCAATTAGCAGGTGATTTTGTACGCTTTATTGCCAATGTCTTGTCCTACCAGTTTTTAGCAAAAAAACAAATCAAATATTTTATATATACCCAGTTGATAGGCTTGCTAATGTATGTTATGTTTAGTAGGTGTTTCCTACCTTATTTTGGTACTGAAGGAGTTGTAATGGCTCTTTTTGTGAGTAACTTAGTATATTTAGGGGCAGTACTTTTTACATTAAGAAAGCTTTTTAGTGGACAAAATGTATCCCTTTAGAAATTATAACATTTAATAAATAAAATGACGAATATTAAAATAATAAAACTAATTTCTTATCAATTTTTGATTATTGTATTAGCTGCTTTATTTTTTGAGCTTTTATTTACAGGATTGACCCTTGTTACAGTTTATAACACTATAGAAAACATTATTTTTTCTACGGTATTAATCAGTCCTTTTTTCCTTGTTTCTTGTCGAAAAATTCAAACAGTATATATTACAGCTGCATACCTTATGTTCAGTTTGTCAATATATTTTGAAACTATTTATTACTACTTTTTCGAAGCCTTTTTAAGTGCTTCTTCTTTATTTGTTCTTTTTGATTCAAACAGAACAGAAGCTACCGAGTTCCTTAATTTTTATTTGGATATAAATATTGTAGTTTTTTCTGTTTTAATGTTCTTAATCATATCAATTTCGATTTTTAAATTTAAAACGAATTTGCGTTCATTTAAAAAACAATCAAAACGTCCTATTGTAAAGGTTTTATTTTATGTAGTTATAAGTATTGCATTTTTGAAGTTTTCTAAATTGATCATTTATAATTTTCCGTATTTAATTCTAAGATCTTCTGTTAAATATTCAGTAGAGTCTAAAATTCTTGGAACTTATAAGACTAACGCGACTGGAAATTTCTCAAATGTTTCTCGTTTAGAGACTAATGAAGATGAAGTATATGTAATTGTTTTAGGAGAATCTTCTTCGCGTGCACATTTTGGATTGTATGATTATTACAGAGCTACGACTCCAAATTTAAATGCTCTTAAAAATGAATTACAGGTTTATAATGATGTAATTAGCCCACATCCACATTCAATTTCATCAATTACTAAATTGCTTACTCTGGGTAATTTTGAGCATCCAGATAAAATAGGAGAAGGTTCTATTATTCAACTTGCAAACAAAACAGGTTTTGAAACTTTTTGGCTGTCTAACCAGAGGCCTATTGGCATTTATGAGAGTATGGTTACAAAGATAGCATTATCATCTACAAAAAGTAAATTCTTAACTACGGTTCATGGTGTTCAAAACAAAGTTATGGATGAAAAAATTCTACCAGAGCTTGAAGCATTTTTTAAGGATGATTCATCCTCCAAAAAACTTATTATTGTTCATCTAATGGGGACTCACCTTAGTTATGCAAATAGATACCCAGAAAATTTCAATGTATTTAAAGATGAACCTTTTAGTAATTATAAATCCGAAGAAATTTCTAAAATAATTAATGATTATGATAATGCTATTCGGTATTCAGATTATGTGATTTCTCAAATTATAGAAAAAACAAAAGCACTTAATAAGAAAAGTTTTGTTTTATATTTTTCTGATCATGGTGAAGAATTGTATAAAGACTTCAATATGGCTGGACACAATGAAGATATTTCAACCAAGGACATGTATGATGTTCCATTTGTGCTGTGGCAGTCTGATAAATTCAAACAACAAAAACAACTCACTATTGATCTAGATAGACCTTACATGTTAGATGATTTATTTCATAGTTTAGCTGATTTGTTAGATATTTCAGCTCAAGAGGTTGAGGAAGAAAGAAGTCTTTTCAGTGCTAAATTTAAAAATCGAAAAAGAATTATTTTAAAGAACTCTGAATATGACACATATTTTAATTAATTACAAACTCATGGATAGTTTCAAAAATTCATATAAATTTTAAGTATGCAGATCAACCCCAGAAAAAAGATATGTCTAGTCGTGTCGTCTTTGGGAGATGGTGGCGCCGAAAAATCCTCTGGAGCGTTATCAATACTTTTGCACGGAATGGGCTATGAGGTTCATGTTATTAGTATCCTAAATCGTATAGATTATGATTATAAAGGAACCTTACTAAATTTGGGTGAGTTAAAAGATAAGGACGATTCTTTTTTTGGAAAACTAAAACGTTTCACGGTTTTTTTTAATTATTTAAAGTTACAAAAGTTTGACTTTATTATTGATAGCAGATCCAGACCAAGTTTAGTTAAACAATTTATAATCAATAAAGTACTCTATGTTAATGAAAATGTTATTTTTATAATACACAGTTTTTTTCTAAATCATTATATTCCATCAAATAAGTTATTCGCCAGACTATTATACGCTAATGCATTTAAAGTTGTTACGGTATCTAAGGCTATCCAGGAAAAGTTAGTTAGAAAGTTTAGTTTTAAAAATGTCAATATTATATACAATTCAGTTCTTGAGGACAAAACACTTTTGACTCTTGATAATGTATTGGTTCCAGATAAATTCATGTTGTTTTTTGGTCGATTAGATGATGATGTCAAGAATTTAACATTACTAATAGAAAGCTATAAGCTTTCAAATTTAATTGATAATAATGTTAAGCTTGTCATATTGGGAGATGGAAAAGATAAAACTATTCTCGAACAGAAAGTGAGATCTATGAATTTATCTGAACAAATTGTGTTTTTGCCTTACACCCAAAATCCGTATTCAATAGTGAGGAAAGCCTTGTGTACTCTACTCACGAGTAAGTACGAAGGTTTGCCTACTGTGCTGATAGAAAGTTTGTCTTTAGGAGTTCCTGTTATTTCGGTAGATTGTGAATCGGGGCCTTCAGAAATCATTAACAATGAACATAATGGACTTTTAATCGAGAATTATCAACCAGATTTATTTGCAAACGCGATGAATCGTTTTGTTTATGATGATAAACTTTATAAGCATTGTAAAAAAAACGCAAAAGAAAGTGTTCAAAAATTTTCAATGGAAAACATTTCTAGTGATTGGAAAAACATCTTGGAAACACCTTCTATACAGTATCCTATTTAAACGGCGTTAAATAAATATTTAATCGCAACAAAAGAAATTGAACTTTTTTGAAAAGACGAATAACCACAGCAGGTGTGTTTAATAAAATAAGCTGTTTTGTGTTCAGATTTAAGATATCTATCTCTTTTTTTAATCTTAAAAAAGCACTTAAATCGCCTGCTAATTTTCTTTCAATGGCAACAGAAAATCGATTCAAATCCATATATTTTTTGAACGATTTACTCTTACTGTCCAAGTTTTTGAAATTTTCAAATAGTTTCATCCTATCACTACGGTTAGACGAATATGACAAATGCTGTTGAGGATCCAAAATAATTTTATTTGCACTGGAAATAGCAGAAAATGCTATTGATTTTTTGAGTGCTATTCGTACCCATAAATCGGTATCTTGACCTGAGCGCATATCTTCATCGAAGTCTCCAATGTTTTCAAACGTATTTTTAGGAATCATAACCGCAGATGTCCAAGCAATACTGTCTATGATTGAAGCTAAGAAATAATCTTCAATAACTCCAAAATGATCAGAAGACACCCCATTGAAATGAGCCTTCATTTTTTTGCCATTAAAAAATTGTTTGTGATAAGCGGTCGCATACAATCCACAATGCGGGAAATTCGTATATAACTTATATAGGTTTTCCAAGTGGGTTGGTTCCCATTGGTCATCACCATCTAATAGAGCAATCAAATCAGAGTTTGCTTTAGATATTGCAAAGTTTCTGGCATGAGAAACCCCTTTATTTTTGGTAGTATAAAGAATAATTCGATTATCATCGAAAGAATTTACGACTTCAACACTCTTATCCGTAGAGCCATCATTGATAATAATAATTTCAAAATCGGAAAACGTTTGATTCAAAACGCTTAAAAGTGTTGCTTCGATGAACTGCTCCTTGTTGTATAACGGAATGATTACAGATATTAAAGGCATTTAGTTGTTCTCTAAGTTACTGCTAAAATGATACATCTTATAGAAATCTAAAACAACAAATGACACTTTTGTGTGTATTAAAATCCATCTAAGTAAAGGGTTTAAAATCCAGCCTTTGAGGCGTACAATTCCTACTAGTTTTAGTTTTGATAAAAGTTCAAAGTTCTGTATTAGTTTACTTTGATTGCTCGATATTAAACCAGAGTCGTAAAGTTGTCTTAGTGTCTTAGCAGCACTCTTGTATTTTAATAAAAAAGTATAATTATCTTCAATTCCATAATGGTCAGTGTAGTTGTCCAAATGCTTTACGTTAATCTTTTGATTTTCTAAATTTCTACTAAATGCTAAATCTAACCCATAGCGATTATCGAGTGTTGTATTAGTTTGTATAAAAGTCGATTTCTGAATAAGCATGTTTCCAGAATAGATATTTCTATAGGGAATTTTGTTCCGCTCCGCTGCTAATTTGTATTCTCTTTTAACGCCATATCTGTATCTTAAACGGTCTTTGTGTTCGTAATTTTCCGGATAAGAATAGCCACCAAAATAAGCGCTTTCATTCCTGTCTTTAGAAATTTCTGCGATGTATGTTTTGATATAATTTTTATCTTTTGGAAGCATGTCAGCATCAATAAATAACAGCCAAGGATAACGTGCTTTTGAAGTCAGTAGATGTCGAGTTGACGTTCGTCCCATAGATTTATCATTATTATGTAAATAGGTAAATTTATTCTCAGACAAAAAAGTAGTGCTAATGACGGCTGTATTAGAAAAATCATCTCCAATAATAATTTCAAATTCAATATTGCAAGCCGTGGATTGTGCATGAAGTTCATGCACTAATGCTTCTACATTATAATTATAAGTTGGAATAAGTATAGATAGCATTCTTAATTTTTTCGTTGTACAACCTCAAAAACTTTAGTATCCTCACATTTGAGTGTTTTACTTGGGTATTTTAAAATCAATGCATAATCGTGAGTCGCCATAAAAATAGTATGTCCTTTTTTATTGAGATCCAAAAGAACTTCCATAACCTCCATACTTGTTTGAGGATCTAGATTTCCTGTAGGCTCATCCGCCAAAATTAATTTAGGATCGTTAAGCAAGGCTCTAGCAATTGCCACGCGTTGTTGTTCCCCACCAGAAAGTTCATAGGGAAATTTCTGACCTTTAGCCTGCATATTCACTTTTGTAAGTACAGTTTCAATTTTGGCTTTGATCAAGGTTTTATCTTTCCAGCCTGTAGCTTTTAGAACAAATTCGAGGTTGCCATTGATGCTGAGTTCGTTTAGAAGTTTAAAGTCTTGAAACACAACACCCAACTTTCGTCTTAGAAAAGGAATGTCTTTTTCTTTCAGAGTTTTTAAATCAAATGCCACAATAGATCCTGCGCCATTAGTTAATTTTAAATCCCCATAAAGCGTTTTTAGAAAACTACTTTTTCCAGATCCTGTTTTGCCAATCAAGTATACAAAATCACCTTCTTTAACATCTACGTTGACGTCGCTCAAGACTAAATTGTCGTTTTGAAAAATGGAAACATTTTCTAATTTTAATACCGAATCTGACATGAATCTTTCCTAATAATTAATTTGTATAAAAGTATTACTATTTGATTTAATTATCAAATATCACTTACATTAAACAGTCTTCATGTGTTTATATTTTAATGAACTTATAATTTAGCCATTTTTTTTCCGTTATCAACTTGATATATTTATCTTTGAATGTAATAAAACGCTTTCAGTATATGGCCTCCATAAAATGTATAATTCAACTTATTTTTGTGTGTTTCTTCTGTGCTGGATTTGCTCAGAATTCGGCTATTTATTCTAGTGACGATGTTAAATATCAATCGGCTTTAGCGCTCTATAATGCCCAACAATACCAGTCTGCTCAATTACTTTTTAAATCTATAGCATCAAACGCTTCAGATCAGTTATTGGAATCCAATGCCGCTTACTACAATGCAAACTGTGCCGTACGCCTCAATCAACCCAATGCAGAACAACTTGTAGAATCTTTTGTGGCAGGTTATCCCTCAAGTGTAAAACGAAATTCTGCTTTTTTTGAAGTTGCTATGTATTATTTTGAAAACGCTAAATATTCCTATGCTCGAAAATGGTTCGACAAAGTTGAGCCGTCTTCTCTATCAAATTCGAACCTCGAGCCGTTTTATTTTAAGTATGGGTATAGTCTTTATGCTACTAAAAATTTTAAAGCTTCTAAATCGTATTTTAAAAAAGTTGAAACCTCTAAAGCTTACGGTTCACAAGCTAAATATTACATTGGTTTTATGGCGTATGAAGGGGATGATTATGATCAGGCATCTGCTTATTTTGATCAAGTAGAAAATTCAGAAGCCTACAAAGATAATTTATCCTATTTCCAAGCTGATTTAAATTTTAAATTGGGAAAGTTTGCCAAAGCCATTGAATTAGCAAAGGCACAACTGGAAAAAAGAAGCGCAAAAGAGCACTCACAACTTTCCAAAATTATTGGCGAAAGCTATTTTAATCTTCAAAACTATGCGGAATCTATTCCGTTTTTGAAGGCTTATAAAGGCGAAAGAGGCCGCTGGAATCATACCGATTTTTATCAATTGGGATATGCATACTATAAACAAAACGACTATCAAAAGGCGATTAACGAATTTAATAAAATAATAGAGGGGTCCAATGCAATTGCGCAAAATACGTATTACCATTTAGCCGAAAGTTATATAAACTTAGATAAAAAACAAGAAGCACTCAATGCGTTTAAAAATGCTTCTGAAATGAATTTTAATCTCAACATCAAAGAAGACGCATGGTTGAATTATGCTAAACTTAGCTACGATATTGGAAATCCATACCAGTCCACACCTGAAGTGCTTACGTTGTTTTTAGAACTCTATCCAAAATCGCCTTTTAAAATAGAAATAGAATCGCTATTAATCGATTCTTATATCAGTTCAAATAATTTTAAAGAAGCTCTTGAATTATTAGAAAACAAATCCCGTTCCTATCATAAAGAGGCCTATCAAAAAGTGACATTTTATAGAGGTTTAGAACTGTACAATACTGCGAATTATGCCGAGGCGAAAAAGCAGTTCGATAACTCGTTGTCAAGATCAATTGACCCAACGTTCAAAGCTAGAGCAACCTATTGGAGAGCCGAAACAGCCTATCAGTTATCTAATTATAAAGCAGCTCTAGACGGATTTAGAGACTTCAAAAATAGGCGTTTCAATACCCAGTTAGATGAATTTATAAATCTAGACTACAACCTAGCCTACACCTACTATAAACTGAAAGCGTACGCACTAGCTATTACATCGTTTCAGGCGTTTATAGCCACACAACCTAAAAATTCAGTTGTATTGAATGATGCATTTTTGAGACTTGGAGACTCCTACTTTGTGACCACTCAGTACAGTCCCGCAATAGATGCTTATAAAGAGGCTTTGAAATTAGCTAAAATTGAATCGGATTACGCGACCTTTCAAATTGCTGTCAGTAACGGTTATTTAGGCAAGACTTCAGAAAAAATTTCAGGATTAAGAACAGTAATGTCCTTTAAAACATCGCGTTTAAAAGATCAAGCTCTTTTTGAATTAGCAAATACGTATGTAAATCAAGACGATCCGCAAAAAGCACTTCCATACTATAGTCAGCTAATTAGTGATTTTCCGTCTAGTATTTTGGTATCTAAAGCCTTATTGCGAAAAGGATTAATATTATATAATCTAGGGGATTCACAATTAGCCCTACAAAATTTAAATGTGGTAGCCGTTAATTATCCATCCACACCCGAAGCCTTTCAAGCCATCATTACCTCGCGCTCTATTTATATCGATCTAGGTCAGGTTGAAGCTTATGCAGATTGGGTAAAAACACTGGACTATGCTGGTATAACTGACAGTGAACTTGATGAAGCGACTTATGAGGCTGCTGAAAAACACTATTTAGAGGCTAAAAAGGCTAAAGCTATCGATTTATTTAATGATTATCTCGCACGATTTCCAAAAGGTTCTCAACGCCTAAAGGCACATTTCTATCTCGCAGAATTGTATTATAAGGAGAGTTTGACTGAAAATGCGCTCCCGCACTACAGGGATGTTTGTGAGCAACCAACCAATGAATTTACAGAGTCAGCGCTGTTAAAAGTATCAGAAATACTATTAGACTCTAAAACATATCAAGAGGCATTAGTATACTTATCTCGATTAGAATTAGAAGCAAGAAATCCACAAAATAGATTATATGCGCAATCCAACTTAATGAAGGTGTTTTTTCAGTTAGAAAATTATGATGCGGCCATTCGCTATGCTGAAGTTATTCTCAACAATTCTAAAACGGATACGTATATCAAGAGTGATGCTTACATTATCAGTGCCCGTGCTGCTATGAAAACCAATAATGAAACCAAAGCCCGTGAAGCTTATGCAAAAGTAAAATCCTTAGCCAGTGGAGAAATGGGAGCAGAAGCGCAGTATTTCGAAGCCTATTTTCACAATGTTGAGGGTGCCTATGAAGCTTCCAACGCAAGTGTTCAAATATTGATTAAAAACTTTTCGAGTTATAAATATTATGCCTCCAAAGGATTGGTTGTTATGGCCAAGAATTTCCGAGCTCTTAAAGATGACTTTCAAGCGACTTATATTTTAGAAAATGTGATTCAAAATTTCGCTGAATTTGAGGAAGTTATAAACGAAGCAAAATTAGAATTAGAACAAATTAAATCAGAAGCTGCAAAAACAAATTCATCTCTTGAAGTCGAAACAGAAAATGAAAACTAACCCTATGAATATTAGATTAAAAAATAGCGTTTATTTAGTAGCTGCTTTAATGCTGAGTGTTCAAGTAAATCAACTCCGTGCTCAAACCCCACAATCGCGTTCTCAAGATTCCATTGCAACACAAGTTGTGAATATAGTGAAACCCTATACCCCAAAAATATCAGATGCATTTAAAATGAAACAAACTCCAAGTTTGGAGCGAACGGAGACAACTCAAAAACCTGTGACCTATACCATTTTTTCCATTCCAGTCGCCTCAACCTTTACGCCGGTAAAAAGTAATTCGGTTCGTTTAAGGCTCTCCAAAAAAGAAAAATTATTTCAAAACTACGCCATTTTAGGATTAGGAAATTATGGAACCGCATTAGGAAATGTATTCCTTAACCATAAACTTGGTAGAGGGGAAAATCTAGGAGCTTCAATTGAACATTACTCCTCACAAGGCGGGATCGATGGGCTACAACTCGATGATGATTTTTCTAACAGTTCGGTTCAAGTTAATTATGCAAAACGTTTAAAAACGCTAGTTTGGAATTCGGATGTGTCCTATAAACGACTCGCTGTGAATTGGTATGGAATTCCTTTTGAAGCTATAGGATCTATCGATCCAAAACAAGTATATTCTACGATTAAATTGGGTAGTGATATTCAGTTTTCAGATGGTGTTTTTCAAACTGCTAAGCTACAGTTACAACGCTTTTCCGATGCTTATGACTCTCAAGAATACCATTTAAAAGCGGCATCGACTATTCAATTCAATGGTTTAGAAAATCCAATTAATACGCTGCTTAAAATCGATTATTTAAAAGGAGAATTTTCAAAAAGCTATGCTACGTCACAAGCTCAATCTTATGGGAATATTCAGTTTTCAGCGGCGCCAAGCTATCAATATCTAAAGGACGATCTTGCAATTTCTGTTGGGTTTAAGGTGTATTATTTGATGGATTCCGAACAAAACAAAACGGAGTTTTATGCTTATCCTCATATAGAAGCTAGGTATGCAGTTGTCAATTCTATTGTGGTGGCTTATGCTGGAATTAAAGGCGATTTACATCAAAATACATATCATGATTTTGTGCAAGCAAATCCATTTGTGTCTCCAACGCTAGATATTCGTCCTATCTCGACTCCCTATAATGTGTTTGTAGGGACCAAAGGCAAACTGTCGCAAACCATTGGCTATGATATACATGGGAGCTTTGCGCGCGAACAAGATAAAGCGCTATTTAGAACCCAATTAATTAAAAACTATTCAACACCAAATAATTACAACCGTGGTAATTCGTTTAGAGTTGTGTATGATGACGTGGATGTTTTTACAGTTTCAGGCGCCCTAGAAGCTGATATGAGTCAAAAACTGAGTGTGCGATTAAAAGGTGCTCTTTATAACTACTCCAGTGATTTAGAACCTAGTGTTTGGAATTTACCAGATTTTGAAGCCTCCCTATTTTTAGAGTATCAACTTTCTGAAAAATTGATGCTGGTGGGGTCTGTATTTTATTTAGGATCTCGACAAGATACTATCAATATGGAAGACATATTTTTCTCGGAATTCATTACGTCTGAGGTCAAACTCGATGCGTTTATAGACGCAAATGTGCAACTAGATTATGATATTACAAATCAGTTTTCAGCTTTTGTGAAAGTCAATAACATTGCAAATAAGAGCTATAACCGTTGGAGTAATTATCCAGTTCAAGGACTCCAAATTTTAGGTGGCGCGACTTATAAATTTGATTTTTAATCAACTGTAAGTCTCGCAAGAAAATCGTAATGTGGCCCTTTTTCAATTAATTCACATTTTAGCCCAACCTGATTACAGGCTATTTTAAGATGCTCGAAATCGAGATACATCCAACGAAACGTGGCTTCTTTGCCTTTATAGCGCACCGTATAATCAAGTTCTCCATAGTAGGCCTTATTGGTATCCATCCAATATCCACCATCATCGTCCTGATACATGTATTTTATATCCGAGGAATCAATAAGAATTTGACCTTCAGGATTAAGAAGTGTTATAAGATGCTTCAATACCAAAGGTGTATGTGCCAAAGATTGAAATATCCCCGAACCATTCATCAATAAAAGCAGCGTATCAAAAGTTGCGGTTTCGTTCATCACATCTAATACGTGTGCAGATTTTAAGCCCCTTAATTTACAGGCTTTGATGGCGCCTTCAGAAATATCGATAGATTTCACGTTTAACCCTTTCGAAATCAAATGTAAACTGTGGCTTCCTGCACCACATCCGATATCTAAAACACGTCCTTTAGAAAGCTTTAGTGCCGTTTGTTCAAGTGAAGGCATTTCAGAAAAAGCTCTAAATAAATAGGGGAGAGCTAGGGTGTCTTCCTCTGAGATGCTCGTAGAGGTCACCAGATCTTCCGTGTAATTTCCTTCTTGGTAATCTAAAATTGCTGATCCAAAAACATCGTTCATTGGGGGTGTTTTAAATGGGTTTTGAGCTAAATTTAGGAAGGTTATAATTCCTAATTCCAAGTCAAAGATAAGTAAAAGAGACGACCTATGTTTTATAGAGTTTATAGTTGTCTATCAAAATCGATTCTTTTCTAATACATTACATTTGTCACAAAAACCAACTGCAAAGCGCATAACTTATGGAACAACTCACAAAACTATCTGCGGCATTATCGAGCGCCGTTTGGGGATTACCGCTACTAGTTCTTCTTATTGGTGGGGGGTTGTATTTACTCATCAGTTCTAGATTTGCGACCTTCCGATTATTAGGTCATGCGGTTCAGGTTTTAAGTGGAAAATATGATAACCCCAATGATTATGGCCAAATCAGTCATTTTCAAGCCTTAACCACAGCCTTATCTTCCACTATTGGTATGGGGAATATTGCTGGAGTTGCAGTGGCGATTTCTATTGGTGGGCCAGGTGCTATTTTTTGGATGTGGATTAGTGCAGTCGTTGGGATGTCGACAAAGTTTTTCACGTCAACACTAGCCATCATGTATAGAGGAAAAGACAGTGCTGGCGAAATTCAAGGGGGCCCTATGTATTTTATTACAGAGGGGCTAGGGCGATCTTGGAAGCCTTTGGCTATGATGTTCAGTATATGTGGGTTGGTTGGCGCTTTGCCCGTTTTTAATGTCAATCAATTGACACAAGCGATAAATGATATTTTGCTAATTCCAAATGGTGTTGAGGTAGGGTTTACGTCCAACATAATCATTGGTTTAATATTGGTCACTTTGACCGCTGCAGTTATTCTGGGTGGCATTGGGCGAATCAGTAAAATAGCCTCTAAAATGGTGCCTTCGATGGTACTGCTTTATTTTGTTTCTGTACTGATTATTTTAGCTGTAAATATTGAAGTCGTGCCTAAATACTTGGCACTAATTTTTACAGATGCTTTTGCGGCAGATAACTTTTCAGGCGATGCTTTTTTTGGAGGTTTAGTAGGAGGTTTGATTTTATTAGGGGTGAAGCGTGGTGCATTTTCAAACGAAGCTGGAATTGGAACCGCTCCTTTAGCACATGGTGCAGCCAAAACAAATGAACCCGTTCGAGAAGGACTCGTAGCAATGTTGGGGCCTGCAATAGACACTTTATTGGTGTGTACTTTAACCGCTTTAGCAATTTTAGTCACGGGAGTTTGGGAGACCTCATCAGGAAATGGTGTAAGTTTAACCGCTGCTGCATTTGCCAATGCCATGCCCGGTTATGGAAACTATCTATTGGTAGTGATTATCGCCGTCTTTAGTATTTCGTCTCTATTTTCATTCTCCTACTATGGAACCAAATGTTTGTCATTTTTAATAGGTGCCGATAAAAAACACTATTATAATTATTTCTATATCGCTAGTATTGTTTTAGGAACTACAGCGTCTTTAGATATGATGATTAACTTGATTGATAGTGCATTTGCCCTGATGGCGATTCCAACGATGCTATCCACCCTAATTCTTGCACCTAAAGTAATCAAAGAATTGAAAGCTTACAAAAGCCGTTTACAAGACCAGAAATTGTAAGCAATCACTTAGAACGTTGGGGATACTCAACTATTTATCCTTAGTTTTGCAACATGCAAGACCAATTACAATCCCTTTCCAAAAAAGTTAAAGAGACACAAAAAGCGCACCGCAATTTTTTCATTAAGCTCCGAAAAAAAACACCCAAAAATCTCGACGCCATCATGGAAAAATTACATGATGATGAGTTTAAAAAGTCAGACTGTCTTCAATGTGCCAACTGCTGTAAAACCACCAGTCCAATTTTTATAAACAAAGACATAGAACGTATTTCGAAATCGTTCAGAATTAAAACTCGACAATTTATAGATAATTATCTGAATGTTGATGAGGACCAAGACTATGTCCTGAAATCTTCGCCGTGTACGTTTTTAGCCGATGATAATACATGTACGATTTATGACGTGCGGCCCAAAGCTTGCAAAGAATATCCGCATACGAATCGAAAACGTTTTGAAAAAATTTCAGAGCTAACCCTAAAGAATGTGTCAATCTGTCCTGCAACATTCAATATTGTGGAAGCCTTAAGAGCAAAATTAAAATAACTATATTTATAAAAAATTAACCACAATATGGAGCAGCTTATTCACTATTTTGAGACCATTCCATCGCTACATCGTAGTGCTATTCTCGTTGGTGGATTAACGTTTTTTTGGCTTTTAGAAGGTGCGTTACCACTGTATAAGTTTGGATATAACAAATGGAAACACGCGTTCCCAAACCTGTTTTTTACGTTTACGACCATTGTCATTAACTTTACTCTAGCCTTTCTATTGCTCAGTTCAGCTGACTGGGTAGTGGTACATGATTTTGGCATCCTCAACTGGCTTCCAGAAATGCCGCTTTGGCTCTATGTCACTTTGGGTGTATTACTGATGGATTTTGTTGGCGCATATTTACCACATTACACAGAACACAAAGTACCACCATTGTGGATGGTACATTTAGTACACCATTCCGATCATAAAGTTGATACCACGACGGCCAACCGTCACCACCCTTTAGAAAGTGTGATTAGATATGTTTTTACGCTTGCAGGAGTTTTTGTTATTGGTGCTCCCATAGGAATTGTGATGCTTTACCAATCGTTGTCTTTAGTGGCTACACAGTTCAGTCATGCCAATATTAAATTACCTAAAACATTAGATTATATAGTGAGTTTTATTCTTGTATCACCTGATATGCACAAAATTCACCACCATTACCAATTGCCCTATACAGATGCCAACTATGGCAATATTTTTTCGATTTGGGATCGTCTTCTTGGCACCTATATTTATATGGATCGAGAACGTGTGGTGTATGGTGTGGACACCTTTCCAAATGAAGCCGAAAACAGCAGTTTGAAGTCTTTGCTAAAACAACCATTCCAAGGGTATAGAAAACCTACAACGGATACAGCAGATACGGCGCTCTAAGTCGTTTATAGCGTTCTAAACCAAGTTTCCAACTCGCCCGAATTTGTGTTGCGGTCCACCCAGATTCGATCTGTTCTTGTAGTAATTTTTGACCTGCTAACTTGGTAAAAAAGGGATTAAAAAAATCAGCTTTATTTTTAGTGTTTTGATACGCATCTATTATCCAGTTTAACTCTATTTCAGATAAATCAGAGTGGTTTTTTAAATTCAGTCCCTTACATATTTTAGCTTCGTGAACCGGATATTTGGCGCCTACATTTGGTTTTGGTGTGAATTCATAATCATAGTCAAGATGCTCTAAAAAGGGACTTCCAAAAATTTGAAATTGAAGAGCTGTACCACGTCCCATACTCACATTAGTTCCCTCAAATAAACACAAACTCGGATACAAGTTTATGGCTTTAGCATTGGGAAGGTTTGGCGACGGTTTGATGGGTAGTGCGTATGCGGTCTGATGGGTGTAATTTTCTACTGGAATCACCTTCAAATCACATTGAATGCCATCTGTAAGCCAGCCTTCGCCATTTATCATCATAGCATATTCGCCAACCGTCATGCCGTGTACTATCGGTACAGGATGCACCCCCACAAAACTCGAGTAATTCAAATCTAAAATTGGGCCATCCACATAGTGTCCATTTGGATTTGGACGGTCCAAAACAAGGACTGTAATACCTAACTTGGCGCAAGTTTCCATCATATAATGAAGGGTCGATAAAAACGTATAAAACCGTGCTCCAACATCTTGAACATCAAAAATAATAAGCTCTAAGCCGTCTAAGGCTTGAGCACTTGGTTTTTTATTTGCACCATATAAAGACACAATCGGAACACCACTACCAGCATCAACACCATCTTTGACATATTCTCCTGCATCTGCAGTGCCTCTAAATCCATGTTCAGGAGCAAATACTTTTTTGACAGCGATATTTAGACGTAACAAAGAATCCACTACATGTGTATAGCCATCTTCTTTAAAAATAACTGTAGTTTGATTAGCTACAATTCCGATGTTTTTGTTTTTAATAAGCGGTAAATAACGTGCTGTCTGTTGCGCTCCAACCCTAATTGGGGTTTGCGCTTGCGTGCTAGATTGGTTTCGGCACGAAAGGAGTGTCAGAACAAATAATAAAACTGTATTTTTGATAAAATTTAAATGCATAATAAATTTTGAATTACGAGTTTTTTTTAGCCAAACGTATTATTGGAAATAAGTCCTATAAAAGTAGTGTATCGGCGCCAATAATAAAAATCGGAATTGCAGCCATTGCAATTAGTACTATTGTGATGCTTATTGCGATTGCAACCGGCATTGGTTTGGAGCATAAAATTAGAGATAAAGCTGTAGCTTTTAATGGGCATATTACGATAACCAATTTTGACAGTAACGTATCCGAAGGCGCACAAGTTCCGATTTCTAAATCTCAAGAATTTTATCCAGAGTTTAAGACGGTAAACGGCGTATCTCATGTTCAGGCGGTGGCTACTAAATTTGGAATTATCAGAACCACTACTGATTTTGAAGGTTTGTTTTTAAAAGGGGTAGGCGTAGATTATGATTGGCGTTATTTTGAAGCGTTTTTAGTCGAGGGTCAACTTCCCATTTATACCCAAAACTACAGTAACGAGGTTTTAATTTCAAAATATTTAGCAAACCGTTTAGGCTTTGGTGTTGGCGATAATTTTCAGATGTATTTCATGAAATCAGATTCGAGCAAACCGCCTAGTATTATGAAATATGTTGTTGTTGGTATTTTTAATTCAGGGTTTGAAGACTTAGATAAAACCTATGTTATTGGCGATATTAATCACGTGCAACGTTTGAATAGATGGACCAAAAATCAGGTTGGAAGTTTTGAAGTTTTTATTTCTAATTATAACGATTTAGACCGCATCGGAAAAGAAGTCTATGCACAAACGCCTTCTACTTTAGATGCCATGACGGTTCAGCAAAAGTATGCCACTATTTTTGAGTGGATTCCGGTATTTACTACCAATATCTATGGCATTATCGGCATTATGATTTTGGTGGGTGCGATTAATATGATTACTGCATTGCTTGTTTTGATTCTTGAGCGCACACAAATGATAGGAATTCTAAAAGCTTTAGGCAGCACAAACTATAGTATTCGAAAACTATTTTTGTACAATGCGTCTTATTTGATTGCCTGCGGTTTGTTTTGGGGTAACCTTATCGGCATTGGAATTTTACTGCTTCAAAAACACTTTCAGTTTCTAAAACTTGATCCTTCTGTGTATTATGTCAGCGTAGCGCCAGTGTATCTAGATTGGTCGTATGTAGTTTTGCTTAACCTAATGACTTTTGTGTTGTGTCTATTGATGTTGCTCATTCCCTCTTTTCTAATTAGTAAAATTGTGCCTATAAAGGCCATGAAATTCCAATAAAAACTTCTGTATTCCAGATTTGTATCCGAGAAATTTAATGTATTTTTGTTCTAAATTTATATCATGACGTACGCTGAGAATATTTTAGAAACCATAGGAAATACACCTTTAATTAAAATGAATGTTTTAACTAAGGAATTGCCGTGTTTGGTTTTGGCGAAATATGAAACCTTTAATCCAGGGAATTCAGTAAAAGACCGTATGGCATTACAAATGATAGAAGATGCTGAGGCCGATGGTCGTTTGCAACCCGGAGGAACAATTATTGAAGGGACTTCAGGAAATACAGGAATGGGTTTGGCATTGGCTGGAATTATCAAAGGTTACAAATGTATTTTTGTATTAGCAGACAAACAGTCCAAAGAAAAAATGGATATTCTTCGTGCTGTTGGTGCTGAGGTTGTCGTTTGTCCAACTTCTGTAGAGCCAGAAGATCCGCGATCCTATTATTCTGTATCCAAGCGCTTGGCGGAAGAAACACCCAACTCCTGGTATGTGAATCAATATGATAATCCGAGTAATTGTAAAGCTCATTTTTTAAGTACTGGTCCAGAAATATGGGAACAAACCGATGGGAAAATCACCCATTTTGTAGTTGGCGTTGGAACTGGTGGTACAATTTCTGGTGTTGGGAGTTATTTGAAAATGAAAAACCCAAACATCAAAATATGGGGAGTGGACACTTATGGTAGTGTGTTTAAGAAATACCATGAAACAGGTATTTTTGATGAAAATGAAATTCACCCTTACGTTACCGAAGGTATCGGAGAAGATATTCTCCCTTTGAATGTAAACTTTGGAATTATTGATGGATTTACAAAAGTAACGGATAAAGATGGCGCGGTTTACACCCAACGTTTGGCAAAAGAAGAAGGTATGTTTTTAGGAAACTCTGCAGGCTCTGCGATTAAAGGCGTCCTTCAATTGAAAGAACATTTTAAGCCCGACGATGTGGTGGTGGTATTGTTCCATGACCATGGCAGCCGGTATGTGGGTAAAATGTTTAATGACGATTGGATGCGTGAAAAAGGCTATATCGAATAATCCTAATTTGTAGCTACGCTACGCTATACCGCTCTTTTTGAGCACTATAAAGCTTTAAAAGTCACCTATTTATTGTATTTTTCATTTTATTTTTATTAAGTTTACATTACATTAGACCTCAAATCTAATTTCATAACCAATTTAACTTTTTTTAATTCACTGTTGTTTTAGAGTAAAACAGCAGCCTTGCAACTTAAAAAAATGGACTGTTATGAAAAAAAAGCGCCCTCAAAACTATCTGAAACTTGTAATGCTAGTCATTGGGGTTTCACTATTGCTTACGACTTGTGAAAAGGAGGAGGAACCTCAATTTTTAGAGCAAATTGAGACCAAAAACCTTAGCCCTTTTAAGGTGTCAAAAATTGATAATTCTACTTTGAATAAAAATGAAAAAATACAAAATAAACTTTTTAGTATTAATGACAACAGCATCACTACCCAAAACAGAACGATTTATTCAAACCAATATGAGTTCTATATAAATACTGACAATGTTTCTTATATAGAAAACTTAGATGCCACGTATCATTCTTACACTTTTCCAATTTACAGAAACACAGAAAATGGATTATTGGAAAACCTTTTACTTTCATTACAACCAGACGGCTCATACAAAGCGTTGATTCAATTGAAAGACATGTATTGTTCAAAAAATAAATGCCTTCAATGCGCTATTGGTAGTGCTATTTTGAATCGAAATTCATAAATTGCAAGATGAAATTATTTTATAAAGGTCTTTTTAATTTGCAAAAATACGGGTTTTACGTGTGTCAACGTATTGCAGACCGTATGGGCATGCGTGCCAAAGTTGTTCGGACCTCTTTTATCTACCTGACATTTGTGACCCTAGGTTTTGGATTTGCATTTTATTTATTTCTAGCCTTTTGGATACGGATCAAGGACTTGATCTATACAAAACGAACCTCTGTTTTTGATATTTAATCTCTATGAATAGCCCTTTTGTAAAACTCTATAAATCAAAAATAAGCACTGCGATTATTTTGTTGATGCTTTTGCTTTTTACGGGAGTTATCGGGTTTAAGATGCTGTCTGATTTTTCTTGGGTTGACGCTTTCTATATGACCGTTATAACCATTACTACTGTAGGTTATGGCGAAGTTCAACCTCTAGACCATGATGCTAAAATATTCACGATATTCTTAATTTTAACAAGTGTTATCATTGTAGGATATGCCCTTAAAATTATTACAGAATATATAATTTCAAAAAATGTTATTTCCGAATTAAAACATAAGAAGATGCAAAAAAAAATTGATGCACTGTCCAATCATATTGTAATATGTGGATATGGAAGAAATGGAAAGCAAGCCGCTAAAAAATTATTAACCCATAACCGTTCTTTTGTTGTTGTAGAATCCAATAAAGATGTAATTGAAAAGTATCAAAATGAAAACTCCCACTTTGTTTTTGGAAATGCCAACGACGATGAGGTTCTTGTCGCAGCAGGTATAAAACGAGCAGAGTGCCTAATTTCTGCCTTACCCAACGATTCTGATAATGTTTTTGTAGTACTTTCTGCACGACAAATGAATCAACACATGCGAATAATTAGTCGGGCATCTCACGAAACCACCTATAGTAAACTCAAATTTGCAGGTGCTAATAATGTTATTTTACCAGATAATATTGGTGGTGACCATATGGCGTCTCTTGTCGTTGTACCGGATTTGTTAGAGTTTATAGATAACCTGTCAATTATAGGGAACAAATCGATTAATATTGAGGAGGTTGCGGTTGAAAAGTTATATGACACGTCAAATGTTAAAACCATTCAAGATTTAGATTTACGTAAAAAAACAGGCTGTAATGTCATAGGTTATAAAGATGAAACAGGTCATTATACTATAAATCCTGAAGCCAATCAAAAATTAGTTCCGAACTCAAAAGTGATTGTTCTGGGCCGACCAGAACAAATTCAAAATTTGAATAGCACTTATAATATTGATATTAAATAAGTAAAAAAGTAAATAAATATTTAGCGGACAGCAATATTTTAATTACTCATTTATTTTCACCATATTGTTGCCTCATTTAAAAAAAACCTAAAAATTTTCTATGAAAACATTCATTTATACTACTATAGCTTTGATTTTGCCTTTTATATCTTCTGCTCAAGACAAGGGGCTAGATCAAAAAATTGACGAAGCCTTCCAACCAGTTGCTGATGCCTTTTTTGATGCTATTTTCTTTATAGTTTATGAAGGTGATACGTTTTCAATTCCATTTGTATTGGTTTTATTAGTTGGTAGTGCATTGTTTTTTACTATTTATTTTGGATTTCCAAACATTCGTTATTTTGGAAAAGCAATTAATGTAGTCCGCGGAAAATATGACCATGTTGATCATGGTGTTTCTGAAACGATGTACGGTGATTCTACCCCTGGAGGAGATGCCATAGAAACGATCAAAGATGAAAGTGCAGATGGTGAAGTAAGTCATTTTCAAGCGTTAGCAACCGCAGTTTCAGGTACCGTAGGAAACGGAAACATTGCAGGAGTTGCTTTAGCGATTGCTTTAGGTGGACCAGGAGCTACGTTTTGGATGATTGTTTGTGGATTACTTGGAATGTCAACAAAATTTGTAGAATGTACTTTAGGAGTTCAGTTTAGAGATGTGGGTGAAGATGGTACCGTTTATGGCGGACCTATGTATTACATCAGCAAAGGATTAAAATCTAAGGGATTTGCTAGGATTGGTAAAGTGATTGCGGCTATTTTTGCTGTGTTTTGTATTGGAGGATCATTTGGAGGAGGTAATGCTGCTCAGTCCAACCAAGCAACTATTGTTATAAAAGAATTATTCAATTGGGAGAGTACGGCGGCAGGAGCTATTGTGGGCGTTGTATTAGCTGCACTTGTGGGTGTAATTATTATTGGCGGTATCAAACGTATCGCTCAAGTGACTGAAAAAGTAGTACCATTTATGGCTGTTATGTATGTTGTCGCGTGTCTTTATATTATACTCTCTAATTTTAGTTTAGTAGATGATGCTATCAGTCTTATTGTAAGAGAAGCATTTAATCCGACAGCTTTTGGTGTAGGATCGATAATTGGAGTAGTAATTGTAGGTTTTCAACGCGCTGCATTTTCAAATGAAGCCGGAGCTGGTTCAGCATCAATTGCACATTCTGCAGTGAAAACAAAATATTCAGCTTCCGAAGGATTGGTCGCACTTTTAGAACCTTTTATTGATACGGTTGTGATTTGTACCATGACCGCTTTAGTTATTGTGATTTTTAATTTTGGTGGATTCTTTGAGTACGGAGGAGATGGATCTGGTGTTGTTTTTATTGACGGCGTTGGTTATGAAGGTGCAGGAATTACATCCAAAGCCTTCGCTCAGTATATTCCGTATTCAAATATATTTTTGACTATTGCGGTTGTACTGTTTGCAGTATCCACAATGATTTCATGGTCTTATTATGGTTTACAGTCTTGGAAGTTTTTGTTTGGTAGAGGTAAAGTAGCCGATTTAGTGTATAAATTATTATTCTTAACGTTTATCGTTATTGGAGCTGCAGCGAGTATGGGATCTATTTGGAAATTCTCTGATGCGATGATATTTGCCATGATTTTCCCTAATATGATCGGATTATTCTTCTTATTTCCAATAGTAAAGAAAGAATTAATTAAATACCTGGATGCGATAAGAAAATAGAGGAGATTGCCTCAAAATGAAATTTTACACCTACTTTTCAAATCAACAGCGTTTAGCAATAATTGTATTGGTTGTTGTTATTATTGTGATGGAACTCTTCTGGGTAGTCTTTAATACAACCCGAGCCGATTCCTTTGAAGTTGATCCTGTTACTTATGAAAAATTTCAAAACGAGGTAGATAGCTTACGAGCTCTTCAACACCATAATTCTACTCCAAAATTATATCCGTTTAATCCAAATTATATAACGGATTACAAAGGCTATACACTTGGGATGAGCGCACAAGAAATCAACTTACTTCAAGCCTATAGAACTAAAGGAAAATGGATAAATTCTGCGAAAGAATTTCAACGAATTACCAAAGTATCAGATTCATTATTAAAAACAATTGCGCCCTATTTTAAGTTTCCAAATTGGGTAACAGCGTCAGCCAATACAAAAAGTTTAACTCACGAACCAATTGTTAAAACCAAAGGGCAAAAGATAGATTTAAATACGGCTACAGTACGACAACTTCAAAAAATATATGGGATTGGTGCCTATTATTCGGAGCAAATTATCCGCTTTAGAAATACTTTTGACGGTGGTTTTATCGCTGATGTGCAGTTACAAGACGTCAAAGGCCTTACTCCAGAAGTGATTCAAAATATCCTTAAAGAGTTTACCGTTCAAACGCCAAGAAAAGTTGAAAAAATAAATTTAAATACAGCGACTGTAGAGCAATTAGTAACCGTTCAGCATATCGATTATGAATTGGCGTATGAGATTATAGAATTTAGAATGTTAATGGATGGTTATAAAGATATTGAGGAATTAACAAAAGTTAAAGAATTTCCCAAGGAAAAAATAGAAATTATTAAATTATATTTGTCCCTTAATTAAGCTAAATATGGATTTTAATTATTCAGAAGAACAAACCTTGATTGCTACTGCTGCAAAAGAATTTGCAGAGCAATACATCAGACCACACAAAATGGAGTGGGATGAATCTCAGTATTTCCCTGCAGATGTACTACACAAAGCAGGTGAAATGGGTTTTATGGGTGTTTTTATACCAGAACAATACGGAGGTTCAGGATTTGGATATCATGAATATATCGCCATTATTGAAGAAATTTCTAAGGTAGATCCTTCAATAGGACTTTCCATTGCGGCGCATAACTCGTTGTGTACGGGTCATATCTACTACTTTGGTAATGAAGCTCAGAAACAAAGATGGTTACCGAAGTTAGCATCTGGCGAGTGGATCGGAGCTTGGGGTTTAACTGAACACAATACGGGTAGTGATGCTGGAGGTATGAATACTACCGCAGTTAAAGATGGTGATCATTATATTCTAAACGGTTCTAAAAACTTTATCACCCATGGGCGTAGTGGTCATGTCGCAGTTGTGATTGCACGTACTGGCGAAAAAGGCGACTCTCATGGCATGTCAGCTTTTGTTGTCGAAAAAGGAACGCCAGGATTTAGTTCAGGAAAAAAAGAAGACAAACTAGGAATGCGTGCCAGTGAAACAGCAGAACTCGTATTTGATAATTGTCGAATCCATAAAGATAATTTATTAGGAGAACCAGGAGAAGGATTTATTCAATCGCTAAAAATTTTAGATGGTGGACGTATTTCTATAGGCGCACTGTCTTTAGGGATTTCTAAAGGCGCCTATGAAGCCGCTTTAAAATATGCCAAAGAACGTGTTCAGTTTGGGAAACCTATTTCAAGTTTTCAGGGAATTTCTTTTAAACTATCGGATATGGCGACAGAAATTGAAGCTGCTGAGCTGTTGCTGCATAAATCAGCGTTCTTAAAAAACAATGGAAAAAAAGTCACAACCCTAGGGGCCATGGCCAAAATGTATGCTAGTGAATCTTGTGTTAAAATCGCTAACGATGCCGTTCAAATTCATGGTGGATATGGATATACCAAAGATTATCCTGTAGAGAAATTTTACCGAGATTCCAAGTTGTGTACAATAGGCGAAGGCACTACCGAGATCCAAAAACTGGTCATCTCACGAAATATTTTAAAATAACTATTGCATAACAATAATTAAGTTTATATTTGCACACGAAATCTAAAAGAGGGGAGGTTAAAAGACTATGTTAATAATACCAATAAAAGAAGGAGAAAATATAGACAGAGCGCTGAAACGTTTCAAACGTAAGTTTGATAAAACGGGAACAAAGCGATCTTTACAAACGCGTAAGCAGTTTATAAAGCCCTCTGTGAAACGTAGAGCGCAAATTCAAAAAGCACAATACATTCAAGGCTTAAGAGATGCAGAGAA
>Ga0233438_10001014_pt1 | contig 32925 bp, 29 predicted proteins | sample SI_123_September_FD_182720 | JGI IMG/M metagenome (GOLD analysis project Ga0233438, IMG submission 182720) | Seawater microbial communities from Saanich Inlet, British Columbia, Canada - SI_123_September2016_10_MG | ecosystem: Environmental > Aquatic > Marine > Inlet | place: Canada: British...
AGTAGTAATTGCGTCAAATCCATTTACTACTCTAAAACGCTGCGCGGGTGTTATCGGTTTTAATTTTCTAACTGACATGTGACGCTGTTAAAGATTACTATAAAAATCAATAGCATCCCCTTCGGCAACCTGAATGATTGCTTTTTTGGTACTATTTGTTTTTCCTTGTTGAAGACCCGTTTTGGTGTATCTTGTTTTGCGTTCTACACCATATCTTAGGGTTCTTACTTTTTCTACAGAAACTCCGTATGTTGCTTCTACTGCTTTCTTGATCTCAACCTTGTTAGAAGTCGGAGACACAAGAAAAGTATAGCAATTATTCATTTCGCTATCTGCTGTTGCTTTCTCGGTAATGATAGGCTTAATTAAAATACTCATAACGCTATGCTTTATTCAAAAGGGTTTCTATTCCTGCAATTGCACTTTCAAATAAAACCAAACTGTTGGTGTTTACTATCTTGTAAGTGTTTAATTCTGAACTTGTTATAGCTTGAGAATTTTTAATATTGCGAGATGACAAATATACATTTTTATTTGGCTCAGCCAACACTACTACTGACTTTTTGTTTTCAAGTCCTAAAGACTTTAATAAATTGAGATAGCTAGTAGTTTTTGGAGCATCAAATTGAAAGTCTTCTAATACGATTATAGCATTTTCTTTAGCCTTAATTGTGAGGGCAGATTTGCGTGCTAATCGTTTAACTTTTTTATTTACTTTTTGACTGTAATCACGAACACGTGGTCCAAAAACACGACCCCCACCTCTAAACAATGGGTTTTTTATAGAACCTGCACGAGCCGTACCTGTTCCTTTTTGTTTTTTGATTTTACGTGTGCTTCCTTTGATTTCACCACGCTCTTTGGCTTTGTGCGTTCCTTGACGTTTGTTTGCTAAATGTGATTTAACATCTAAGTAAACAGCGTGTGTGTTAGGCTCAATACCGAAAACAGTCTTAGAAAGTTTTACTTTCCTACCTGTTTTTTTTCCTTGAATGTCTACTACAGCTACTTCCATTATTTCTCAACGATTACATAAGCGTTTTTGTGGCCAGGAACTGCTCCTTTAACAACAAGTAGATTTTTATCAGCAACTACTTTTAACACTTTTAAGTTCTGTACTTTTATTTTGTCAGTTCCCATTTGACCTGCCATACGCATTCCTTTGAATACACGGGCAGGATAAGAAGCCGCTCCAATTGATCCAGGCGCACGTAAACGGTTGTGCTGGCCGTGTGTAGCTTGACCTACTCCGGCAAATCCATGGCGTTTTACAACCCCTTGAAACCCTTTTCCTTTTGATGTTCCAGATACATCAACAAATTCACCTTCCTGAAAAAGGTCTACTGTTAATGTGTCTCCTAATTTGTACTCTTCTTCAAAATCTTGGAACTCAACGACTTTTTTCTTAGGTACAGTATTGGCTTTTTTGAAATGCCCAAGAGCAGCGTTAGTTGCTCTCTTTTCTGCCTTGTCATCGAAACCAAGTTGAAGAGCGTTATACCCGTCAACCTCTTCGGTTCTGACTTGGGTAACCACGCATGGACCTAACTCGATCACCGTACAAGGAATGTTCTTCCCTTGGTCGTCGAAGAGGCTAGTCATACCGATTTTTTTTCCTATTAACCCAGACATATTGATTATTTAATTAATGTTTATTCTTTTTTTTCTTTGTTCTTGCACTTAAACTTTGATTTCTACTTCTACTCCACTTGGTAACTCAAGTTTCATCAGCGCATCAATTGTTTTAGACGAAGAACTGTAAATGTCCAACAAACGTTTATACGAACACAATTTGAATTGCTCTCTTGATTTTTTATTAACGTGTGGTGAACGTAAAACAGTAAAGATTTTTTTGTGTGTTGGTAATGGTATTGGACCAGTTACCACAGCACCAGTAGTTTTTACTGTTTTTACAATTTTATCAGCAGACTTATCTACTAAGTTGTAATCGTAAGATTTTAATTTAATTCTAATTTTTTGACTCATCGTACTAATGATTTAAGTTTGTTGACCTTTAACTTCCGCTATAACTTCTTGCGAAATATTTGATGGTGTTGCTTCATAATGTGAAAATTCCATGGTAGATGTTGCTCTACCAGACGAAAGTGTTCTTAATGAGGTTACATATCCGAACATTTCTGATAAAGGAACTAAAGCTTTTACAACCTTAGAACCAGCACGATCATCCATGGCGTTTACTTGACCACGACGTTTGTTAAGATCTCCTACAATATCTCCCATATTTTCTTCGGGAGTCAATACTTCAACTTTCATAATCGGCTCCATAATTACTGCTTTAGCAGCTTTTGCTGAAGCTTTGAAGCCCATTTTTGCTGCCAATTCAAAGGATAGAGAATCGGAATCTACGGGATGGAATGATCCATCCTTAAGTGTGATTTTCATTGCATCAACTTCGAAACCAGCTAAAGGTCCATTTTTCATGGAATCTTTGAATCCTTTTTCTACCGAAGGAATGTATTCTTTAGGTACGTTACCTCCTTTAATAAGGTTAACAAATTCAAGGCCTGGTTTACCTTCTTCTGCTGGCTCAATAGTAAATACAATATCTGCAAATTTACCACGACCTCCAGATTGCTTTTTGTACACTTCACGGTGATCTGCTTGAGCAGTCAATGCTTCTTTGTACTCAACTTGGGGCTGACCTTGGTTCACTTCAACTTTAAATTCTCTGCGTAAACGATCAACAATAATATCTAAATGAAGTTCTCCCATTCCAGAAATTATGGTTTGGCCAGAGGCTTCATCTGTTTTTACTTGGAATGTTGGATCTTCTTCTGCTAGCTTAGCAAGAGCCATCCCGAGTTTGTCAACATCGGCTTTGGTCTTTGGTTCAACAGCAATACCAATTACAGGATCTGGGAAATCCATTGACTCTAATATGATCGGACTTTTTTCAGCTGATAACGTATCTCCTGTTTTGATGGATTTAAATCCTACAGCTGCTCCAATATCTCCTGCTTCGATATAATCGATAGAGTTTTGTTTGTTAGAGTGCATTTGGTAAATACGAGAAATACGCTCTTTTTTTCCTGATCGGTTGTTCAACACATAAGAACCTGCATCTAAGCGACCAGAATATGCACGGAAGAATGCTAAACGACCAACAAAAGGATCTGTAGCAATTTTAAATGCCAAAGCAGAAAATGGATCATTGATGGATGGTATTCTTGAAATTTCTTCTCCTGAACTTGGATCAGTACCTACAATTGCATCTTTATCTTCTGGAGAAGGTAAATAACGACATACAGCGTCTAATAAGAATTGTACTCCTTTATTTTTAAAGGCAGATCCACAGACCATAGGAATGATCGACATGTCCATTACTGCTGCTCTTAATGCTGCGTGCACCTCATCTTCAGTAATTGATTCTTCGTCTTCCATAAATTTTTCAAGAAGATTTTCGTCATACCCTGCAACTTCTTCAATAAGAAGTGCTCGGTACTTTCTTGCCTCTTCTTTCATATCATCTGGAATCTCCACTACATCAAAAGTGGATCCAAAGTTGTCATCGTGCCATATAATCGCACGGTTCTTTACTAAGTCAACGATACCCTTAAAGTCTTCTTCATCTCCAATATTCAATACAATTGGAACTGCATTAGACTTCAACATATCTTTTACTTGGTTACACACACCGAGGAAATTTGATCCTTGACGGTCCATTTTGTTTACAAAGCCAATACGAGGTACTTTGTAGTTGTCAGCTAATCTCCAATTAGTTTCAGATTGTGGCTCTACACCATCAACTGCTGAAAACAAGAAAACCAAACCATCGAGCACACGAAGTGACCGATTAACTTCAACGGTAAAATCGACGTGACCGGGGGTATCAATAATATTAAAATGATAGGGTTTAGATCCATCAATGGACTTACCCTGCTCTGTCGGGAAGTTCCAAGTACAGGTTGTAGCAGCAGAGGTAATGGTAATCCCACGCTCTTGCTCTTGCTCCATCCAGTCCATTGTTGCTGCACCATCGTGCACTTCTCCTATCTTGTGACTTACTCCGGTATAAAATAATACACGTTCTGTAGTTGTAGTTTTACCCGCATCGATATGCGCTGCAATTCCAATGTTTCTAGTAAATTTTAAATCTCTTGCCATGATAAATAAATCAATAGTTGTTGTTTACGTTTAGAATCTAAAGTGTGAAAAAGCCTTGTTTGCTTCTGCCATTTTATGCGTATCTAGACGCTTTTTGACAGCAGCACCTTCTTCTTTAGAGGCTGCAAGTACTTCATTTGCTAAACGCAAAGCCATGGTTTTTTCGTTACGCTTACGAGCGTAAGAAATCATCCACTTCATTGCAAGGGATACTTTTCGGTCTGGACGAATTTGCATTGGAATTTGGAAGGTTGCCCCACCAACACGACGACTACGTACTTCTACATGTGGCATCACGTTAGACAATGCTTCTTTCCAAATTTCTAATGGTGTTTTTTCTTCGTCTTGGCTGCGTTCTTCTACGATCGCCATAGCGTCATAAAAAATTCGGAAAGCAACTGACTTTTTTCCGTCCCACATAATCATGTTTACAAAACGTGTCACCAATTGATCATTGAATTTTGGATCCGGTAAAAGGGGACGTTTTTTGGCTTGTCTTTTTCTCATAATAAATGCTTAAAGAGTTAATGTTTTTTTTACTTCTTGGGTCGCTTAGCTCCGTATTTAGATCTTCTCTGAAGACGGCCTTCAACTCCGGCTGTATCGAGTGCCCCTCTTACGATGTGGTAACGAACTCCTGGTAAATCTTTAACTCTTCCGCCACGAACCAATACTATCGAGTGCTCTTGGAGGTTATGTCCTTCTCCAGGGATGTATGCGTTGACTTCCTTTCCGTTGGTCAATCGAACACGCGCTACTTTACGCATCGCTGAGTTCGGTTTTTTTGGGGTAGTCGTGTAAACACGTGTGCATACTCCTCTCCTTTGTGGACACGAATCCAAAGCAGCCGATTTACTCTTCTTGGTAATGGTGACTCTTCCTTTTCGTACTAATTGTGCAATAGTTGGCATATATAATTTTATATTTTTCCCTTTTTTAAGGGCTGCAAATGTAAAACTTTTTTTTTTGGATTCAAACTGATTTCGCCTAAAATACATCACATCTTTTGAATTTTATTAACAATAGTTTTCAATTGAACCTTTTGATTTAAATAAAAAGGATTTTTAGGGAGTAAATAATTGTAGTACTTATAAAGTAAAATCACCCTTTTAAAACCTCTTTTTATTTTGAAAAAATATTATTAAGCTTAAAGCAAATTATAGTATTTCGTTAAAATTAACACTCTAAATTTTAAATGATTTTAATCAATATAGACTAGTTTCAAAAACAAACTACACCATCGATGATGGAGAAACCAATTCTGTCTAAATAGAAGTTCTTAGTGCAAGTTCAATTCTTGTTTTCTCATATGTAAACGGATCTTATGATGAAGAGGCTAGTTTTATTATTACTTCACCCGAGGGTGTAGCTACTTCAGTTGGTCCGAGTCAATCTGCAGGTCCTAAATCACTTAATGTGGACTTTTGTTAGTAAAATTATAGCATTAATAAGGTGTACAAAACCACCTCTATGAGTTGGCTTTTTTATTCAATACTATCAACTGATAAACAATGATTTGAAATCATGGGATTCATTGCATTTACTAGCATAAAAGATTTGAAATTATAAAGCTCACTTGTATGAATCTGTTGAGGTGCAATCGTTTTTCGATCAAGCAAAAATTGTCGTTGTACTCCTTCAAAAAGAGGCTGAGCTGGAGTTACCCATTGGACTCCATCAAACAAAATAATGTTGCAATATGTAGTGTCGGTAATGTAGCCCTTTCTAGTCATCAATACATCATCGCATGATCCTCGAAACGCAAAGGCTTCATTCAAGAACGAGCGATTGGTAAACTTTGAATCATATCGATAATCACCAATCTCTAAGAGCTTGAGAGATGTTATGGTTTGGGTTTGATAGGAAGCAATTTCATAAGAAAAGTTTTGATCGTTGTACAGAAACCGAAGTTTATGTAATCCCGTTCTTGGAAGATTGGGAAGCATGGCCTCTAACTTCCATGGGCACTTCTTTCTATAGAGTTGATTATATGCGTGTGCCATACGATCCTGATGGTAATGAAGCAAATGTAACTGTCCTCTTTCTACTCGAATTGATTCAAAAAGTGGGTACATAGATTTTATCTAAAAGTTCTTGATATTCTTCTTCATAATTGCTCTGAGCAGTCACTCCTCCTCCACTTCGATAAAAATAGTTTCCATTGTATTGTTCAAGAAAACGTATGGCAACAGCACTTTCGAGGTTTTGTCCGTCAAAAAAACCATAAACACCTGTGTAATATCCTCTGGGGCTTTCTTCTACTGATTCGATTATTTCTAAAGTTTTGGTCTTTGGAGCTCCTGAGACTGATCCTGCTGGTAACATGTCCCATATGATGTTTCCTAAATTGGCACGCCAGTCATTTGTGAGCTCGCCTTGAATTTCAGAGCTGACTTGGAATAAATCTTCTTGTTGGGTAACAATGCGATGAAGGTAACGAAAACGATTAACTCGAACTTTTTTGGCATAAAGAGAAAGGTCGTTTCTAATAAGATCAACAATAGTGGCGTGTTCTGCAATTTCTTTGGAATTTTTTAGGAGAAGTTCCTCAGCATTAGGAAGTATTGCAGAAACAGTTCCTTTCATGGGGTATGAAAAAATTTCATCTCCCATAATCTTTACAAAACATTCTGGAGAGTAGCTAACAAATTGATTTTTAAAAAACAACTTATAAGGGGCTTTAGAAGCAAGAAAAAGTTCTTTTAAGGTACCCTTAAAAAAAACTTCAGAAGGAAAAGTAAGATTCAACAGATAACTATCTCCTTTCTTTATGTGTTCCTGAACTTGATCAAAAGCTCTTTTGTAGCGATCTTGAATAATGGTTTTGGGAATAATCTCAAACCTTTTATTTGTCTGAGGAAATTGCTGGAAGTTTTTTTGTCCACCAATGTCAAAGAATACATTATTTTTTGCTGCCTCCTCAAGGGTGTATACTAAAGGCTTTTTTTGCTCAAAGTCAACAACAAAAAAAAATGGTTTTGCTAAATGAGCGAACTCATTTACTCGCTCTATAAAACAGTCAACTGACATGAGACATCAACAGGATTATAAGTTTAAAGTAATTTAAAAGTTTACTAAAAGTTGATCTTGATTAATTTTTAATCATCTGTTAGACCTCGTATAATTTCACATTCTTCATCGGTCCATTCAATAAAATCTACCTTAGTGAAAAAATCACTGACTTCAGTTTGAAATAAATTATATTCAATCGAACGGATGTTGGGAGCCATAAGTCCACCCCCATCATGAGATGCGTTAAAGACATCATGACCTAGTTCATGGTACATCAAAAATATTTGCTCTCCTGTATCAAGATTTCTGAAAGTAGTTTCATCAATCAATATCCTCACATAATCTTCACAAGATCCGTTGGCTCTTCCTGCAACGTTATCTGGTAAGTCTGTCGAAATAAATTGGACATCCTCAATGTGTGAAAGATCGATGTCGTAGAGAGCAGCAGATTCCTTGAAAACATCCCAATAAGAATTCAAAAGGTTTGGTCTTCCTTTTGAATATATGGGATCATTATCATAATCGGGAACGACTACCTCAACTGGATCAGGCTCAACAGCATCAACAGGAACTTCGGAATCTACTGGATCCGCTGAACATGAGGATAGCAATAACAATAAGATCAAATAACATTTTTTCATGGAGTTCAAATTAAATTTAAAATAGTTTTTAGCATTTCTAAAAAAATGATACATAATTTTTCAAAATTACTAAAGTCTAGACATTTTGTCACATCAATTGAAAAAAAATTAAATAATTCTTAAATATGGTTAATTTTAATAAATCTTTTAGCTAGTTAAATTTGAGAGTTATTAAGAAAAAAGAGATGTATTTGTAATTATACTTAATAATAATCTTTATTTTGAAAAACTAATCTTAAAAAAAAGTAATTTTTTAATACCTTTAAGCAATGAAATATTTAAATGTTCTACTTGTACTTTTTTTAATAAGTACCTCCGCTAAAAGTCAAAACAACAATCAAATTAGTCTTAATAATTCTATCAGTTTCGAAACCGTAAAAATAATGGCTCAGAAAATGAATAGCACAACACTTGACTTGTCTTTAACCGAAGGAAGCCCTTATTTCGATGATTCTTTTCAAAAAGCGAGTTTAAACATAAAAAATATTGAAGATCAAAATCAAATATGGCTTCGCTACAATGGTTATAATGATGAAATTGAAATTGGAAAAAGTAAGCAACAGCTTAGTTCAGATGAAGCTCTTTTAAAAAGAAAAGATATTCGAGCAAGCTTCGATAATAAAACCTATCAATTCAAGAATTTCATTACAAAAAAAGGGTTAACAATTGAGGGTTACTTGGTAATCCTTTTCGAAGGGAAACAATACAGTGTTTTTAGACAAGATAAAAAAAAACTTTCCGAAGGAAGAAAAGCAAATGGTCCATTAGAATCTGATATAAAACCTCGTTTTAGTGACATCCGTTCCTACTATTTATCTAATGATAACGAAATTATCAATGAAATAAGTTTAAAATTAAAAAATATTATACCTCACATTCTTGAGGAAGATCTGCCCAAAATTAAAAAAATAAAAGGTGAGTTTAAAAAAATTAAAACTGAAGAAAAACTCATTAAATTGTTTCAAACCCTGGAAAGATAACTTTATGATATTTTGTAATGTTCCTGAATAACCCACAACAAATCTAGTTGTCTAGATGACAAACTTCGCTTATAATTTTACATAAACTGGGTATATTAACCAATAAAAGAAGAAAATCTTTTATAAATTGGTTTAATTAAGAAAAACATAATAATAATACTGCTTAAAGTCAAAACTTCTTCCATTTTTAAGGAAAAATATAAGCCATTGTAATACAGTGGTTTAATTTTTATTTTTATTATGTGTAGCTGTCTTATACATAGACAACAAAAAAAATTCAACAAATTTTCACGTAATGTTAAATTATTATTATAATTTCGTTAACAAATTTTTAACTATAAATATTAATATGAAAAAACTACTACTATTGACCTCGGCAATGATGCTTATAGCATTTACCGCCCTGGCGCAAAAAACAGTATCAGGTGTTGTTTCAGATGATAGTGGAATTCCACTTCCTGGAGCATCAGTTGTAGAAAAAGGTACAAGCAACGGTGTTAGTACTGATTTTGACGGTAATTATTCCATTGAAGTAGCTGAAGGAGCTGTATTAGAGTTCAGTTTTATCGGTTATGAAACTATGGAACAAAATGTTGGATCTTCAGATTCCATGAGCGTTTCTCTGGCAGCAGACAACGAACTGGAAGAAGTTGTACTTACAGCCTTAGGTTTAGAGAAGAAAAAAGACGATGATCTTTCTTCTACTACCAAAGTTGAAGTTGATCAATTACAACGTTCGGGTGAATCTGGTGTTCTTCAAGGAATCTCTGGAAAAACTTCTGGGGTTAACATTACGCGTAACTCGGGAGATCCAGGTTCTGGAGCATACATTCAGCTTCGTGGACAAAACACAATCAACGGAGATAATTCTCCACTTATTGTATTAGATGGTGCAATCATCTCTAATGCAAACATTGGTGGTACAACCGGTGGTGTTGTTCAACAGTCTCGATTAAATGACATTAACCCTGAGGATATTGCCTCGGTTACAGTAATTAAAGGAGCTTCTGCTGCTGCAATTTATGGAACTGGTGCTGCAAATGGGGTGTTGGTTATTGAAACTAAACGTGGATCCTCTGACTCCAAAGGTTGGAGTGTAAATGTTAAGTCATCAATCTCAGTTGACGAAATTAACATGGAATGGGCTAAACAAGACGTTTGGGGACAAGGATTTGATGGTATTTGGTCAGGTAACCCTGGAGTTGGATACTATAATCAATCTACTTCCGTTACTTATGGAGATGAAATCGCATTACGTTCCGGTGGAGCTGATACTTATGATTTTAGCACCAATGTTTTCGAAACCCCTGATGGAAGAAGAATTGGAGATATTGTTACAAAAAATAACAAAACTATCTATAACCAATCAAACAGAGATGCGGTATTTGGAAACGGGTATACTTATGAAAATTCTGTAAACTTAGCTTACACAGACGAAAAGTCTAGAACATATCTTTCTTTCGCTAATTTTGACCAAAGTGGTATCATTCAAGGGAACTCTGACTACAAGAGAACGACTTTAAAATTGAATAACACTACTCAAGCTAACGAAAATTTGTTGTTTAAAATTTCATCTTCGTATACAAACATTGAATCCAATCGAGTTCAGACAGGATCTAATCTGAATGGTTTATACTTAGGTTACCTTAGAACATCACCTGATTTTGATATTCGTGATTGGCAAGGGACAAACTTTAGAACTGTTGGAACTGCAACTTTTGAAACTCCAAATTCTCATAGAAGTTACCGTAGACCAACTGGATCGTACAGAACTTTTGATAATGCGTCTGGATCATATAACTATGCTGCGCCTACCTATAACAATCCTCTATGGACAATCAATCAACAACAAAATTTAAACACAGTTGATCGTTTTATTTTTGCTCCTGAGGTTAACTATAAGTTAGGTTTCTTAAACTTTGTTGCTCGTTATAGTATGGACTTTTACCAAGATAACCGTACTGATTATCAACCTGCAGGATCTGCCGGTAGTGGTAACAACGGAACTTGGGATGAAGATCGTATAACTGAGAAAAACCAACAATTAAACTTATTCGTTACAGGTGATAACAAAATAACTGATGATATAAACATTAATTACGTTTTGGGTTATCAACAGTATGAAAATAATTATAGAAGGTTAAGTGCTTTTGAAGCTAACTTTACAAATCCTGATCAGATATTTTTCAATCCAGGTAACACAACAGGTTTGAATTCTACTCCAAGTGGATTTACCTCGTTAACAAGAAAAAGCGGTGTCTATGGTCTTATTAACCTTGAGCTATACGATAACATTCTTGTAGAACTTACTGGACGTGGAGAACGTGTTTCTACGTTACCAGGAGCGGGAGTTATTTTCTACCCAAGTGCATCTATTGGTTACAAAATTACGGATCTAATTGGTGCAGACTTTCTTAACTTTGGTAAGGTAAGAGTATCTTATGGTGAAGTTGGAATTGAAGCCAATCCTTATGCTACTTCAACAACATTTGGTCCTGGTGGGACTGGAAGTAGTTGGGGTGATGATTTGGCTGGAAGTCTATACGGAAATCCATTTGCACAAGGTACAACTGCAGGTAATCCAAATTTGAAAGAAGAAAGAAAAAGTGAAATAGAAGCAGGTTTTGATGTTCGTATGTTTGATAGCCGAGTATCTTTAGGCTTTACTTGGTATGACAACAAAACTAAAGATGTGATTTTAGCATTACCAATTACTCCATCTTCTGGATTTACAAATTCACTTCAAAATGCTGCTACAATAACTAACAAAGGTATTGAAATTGACTTCAAAGCTGATCTACTTAGATCAGACGATTTAAATGTATCTGTTAATGGTAGCTTTACTAGAAACAGAAACGTTGTGAAAGATCTAGCAGGTAGTTCTTATTTCGCACTTAATGGATTTACATCTACCTCTTCAGGAATTGCTGAAGGATTCCCTTACGGTGTTCTTAGAAGTGGGGTATATGAAAGAGTAGTTCAAGGAGATAAATCGTCAGCATATGTTCTTAATTCAAATGGATTCCCAAATGCAGCTTCTGAAAAAGAAGTAGGCATTGGAGACCCTAACCCAGACTATCGAGCTGGTCTTGGATTAAACGCAAGCTACAAGAACTTTTCTTTCAGTGCTATGTTTGAAACATCTCAAGGAAATGACGTATGGAATGGAACTTATGGTGTTTTACACTACATGGGAGTTCATGCAAATACTGGAGCAAAAACTGTTAATGATACTGGTGGAACTATAGTAAACAGTGCTGGAACACCAATACCTGCTGGAGCTTCTTTCCGTGGATATTTGGAAGACTTTGGCGGTGGGCCAGTTGCAATTGACTCTGAATGGTGGACTACCAATGGTGGTGGATTTGGAGATGTTGGAGAGCCTTTTATAATGGATGGTTCTTGGGTTAAACTAAGAGAAGTTACTCTTAGTTATAGCTTCGATAAATCTCTTCTTGAGAGCATAAAAGTTAATTCATTAGTACTTTCAGTATCTGGAAGAAACTTATTTACATGGACTGACATTGAAGGCTTTGATCCAGAGAATAACTTAACTGGAGCATCAAGAGGTAGAGGTTTAGAGTATTTCAGTAATCCTGGTACACGATCTTTCTTGACTACACTTAGAATTGGATTTTAAATAAATGAACATGAAAATATACAAATTAATTTTACCGATTTTTGCCATGCTAACAATAGTTAGTTGCGAAAATTACACAGAGGACATAAATAGTGATCCTAACGCATTCGTAATTGCTTCCGCTGACCTTCTTATTGGTCAGGTACAACTTGCAGTAATGCAACACATGGGAAGTAACAATGCACGTTACGCAGCTGTTTTTAATAATCAGATGAGTGGAGGTGACCGTCAATATTTGACATTGAACACATACTCACCAAACCGAGCAAACTACAATAACATGTGGAATAATGCATATGTTGATGGTATCACAAACGCTCAACTAATTATTGACGATCCAGCTTCATCAGATTTGGTTAAGGGGATTGCACAAATTCTTCAAGGAACTTTATATGCAGATATGGCATTACTATATGGTGATGTTCCATTTACACAAGCTATTGATCCTGTTGAATATCCTGATCCTGCCTACGATAGTCAAGCTTCAGTAGTAACTGGAGCAATTGCTCTTATTGAAGCAGGAATAACTAATGTAGGAGCTGCTACTATAGCTGCTGGTTACGGAGGTTCTAGATTATCTGGAGGAACTTGGGCTGAAGCTGGACGAACTCTAGCTGCTCGTTTTGCTCTAGCATCTGGTGATTATGCTAAAGCAAAATCACTTGCAACTACAGGAATTCGAACTACAGCTGATGATCTAGTAACTCAACATGGAACTGCTCAATACAACAGAAACTTAATGTATCAGTTTGTTATTGATCAAAGACAGGATTACTTAGTTGCTACAGATTCACATTTAGCAAATTTGTTGGATGGAACAGTAGACAGAAAACTAGCTACTCCAGGAAATAGCCTAATCTATGCAAGCTATTTCCTAGCTGATGGTACTCCTGGAGATCCATCTTACCGTACTTTGATTAATACAAATGATGGTGGTAGATATTCTCAGACGTCACCTGGTCCTATAGCAACCTATTATGAGAATGAACTCATTCTTGCAGAGGCAGAACAAAGATTAGGTAATGATGGTGCAGCTTTAGTACACTTAAATGCTGTTAGAACTCAGTTAGCCATTGATTATGGTTCTGATGCTACTGGATTTCCATTGTCAACATCGACAGGAGCTACTTTGCTAACGGAAATTATGGAGGAAAAATACATCACCTTGATAGGTGAATTAGTTTCATACCATGATTTAAGAAGAACTGGAAATTTGATAGGTGTTCCTAACAAAACAGGAAGTACTGCTGCTACAGCATACCCTCAACGTTTCCTATATCCACAAAATGAGGTTGATACTAACGAAAGTATTCCGGATCCACTCCCAACATTTTTTCAACCAACACCATTATTTTAATCTAATTTAGATTATTTATAAAGGCTGCCTTTGGGCGGCCTTTTTTTTTGACTATTTTTTAAAAATTATTCTTTTATGTGCGATAAGAAACAAGTAGCTTTGATAAAAATTAAAAATGGAAACACAAGAGATCTTCGGCGTCCGTGCCATAATAGAATGCATAGAAGCGAATCAAAATATTGAAAAAGTATTTTTATTAAAAGACCAAAGAAGTCCTCTCTTTAAGCAACTTGAAAATTTACTTCGTGAAAAAAAAGTAGCACATAGCTATGTCCCTATTGAACGTCTTGATCGCTTTTCAAATAAAAATCATCAAGGAGCAGTTGCAACCATCTCACCCATTTCCTATCGGGATTTAGAACCCTTGATTGAAGAGGTTTTAGAAAAGGAAAAAGCTCCTATATTTTTACTTCTAGACAATATTACAGACACCCGGAATTTGGGGGCTATCATTCGTTCTGCATCAGCCACAGGAGTTGCTGGAATTATACTTCCACAAACAGGAAGTGCTAGAATCAATTCCGATACAATTAAAACTTCAGCAGGAGCCTTATTTTCCGTACCCATTGTCAAAGTAGATCACTTAAAAGATGCCATTTATTTGTTAAAAGCTTATAATATTGGATCCCTTGCTATTTCAGAAAAGGTTTCTGATACCGTTTATCAAAAAGACCTCAAGAAACCAATTGCCCTAGTTATGGGGTCTGAAGAAAAAGGAATTTCAAAAGGAATTTTGAATGTTGTAACTGAAAAAGCTAAACTTCCGATGGAAGGAGTCATAGCCTCGCTTAATGTTGCTGTTGCTTGCGGATGTGTACTCTACGAAATTATAAGACAACGTAAATTCTCTTAACTTACCTATCTTAGTGCTATGATAGCACCTTTAGCAGAACGTATGCGTCCAAAAACGATTGACCAATATGTTGGTCAACAACATTTAATTGGACCCAGAGGAGCATTGCTACCCATATTAAAAACAGGACAACTACCCTCACTAATACTTTGGGGTCCTCCAGGGACTGGAAAAACAACCCTAGCTACACTAATGGCTAAAACAAACGATCGCCCTTTTTATAGCCTTTCAGCAATAAATTCTGGTGTAAGAGATGTCCGCGAAATTATTGATAAAGCAAATAAAAGTGAGGGGCTTTTTACTCAAAAAGGTCCGTTATTGTTCATTGATGAAATCCATCGATTTAGTAAATCTCAGCAAGACTCTCTTTTAGGCGCAGTCGAAAAGGGGTTTGTAACCTTGATTGGAGCTACAACAGAAAACCCAAGTTTTGAAGTAATCAAAGCGTTACTTTCCCGTTGTCAAGTTTACACACTTAATCCTCTTCTAAAAGAAGATCTTCAACTTCTTTTAAAACGCGCAATTCAAGAAGATGTAATTCTAAAAGAAAAAAAAATAACTCTATCCCAGGATCAGGCACTCCTCAAATTATCGGGAGGTGATGCCCGAAAAATGTTGTCTCTTCTTGAACTTGTAGTGATGAGTCAAGAAGGAAATAAAATTAATGTTACCGATGAAGTTGTACTAGAAAAAGCACAAACCAAAACGGTTTTGTTTGATAAAGATGGTGATCAACATTACGACATAATATCGGCTTTTATCAAGTCCATCCGAGGCAGTGACCCCAATGCAGCAGTTTACTGGTTAGCACGACTCATTGAAGGGGGTGAAGAAGTTAAGTTTATTGCTCGTCGATTACTAATTTTGGCATCTGAAGATATTGGAAATGCAAATCCCACAGCACTTGTTCTAGCGAACAATACCTTCCAAGCAGTTACAGCAATTGGTTATCCCGAAGCTAGAATTATTTTGAGTCAATGTGTAATTTATTTAGCAACCTGTCCAAAAAGCAATGCAAGTTATAAGGCCATTGGAAAAGCTCAAGAATTCGTAAATGATACTGGAAGTTTGCAAGTTCCCTTACCACTTAGAAATGCTACCAGTTCACTTATGAAAGATTTAAACCATGGTGAAGGATACCAATATGCTCATGATTATGACATGAACTTTGTTGAACAAGAATTTTTACCGCAAGAAATTAGTAAAACTAAATTTTATGAACCTGGACAAAATTCTAAAGAAGAAACCATTCGTCTATTTTTAAAAAAACGTTGGAAAAATAAATATGATTATTAGTTCTTTTTCCAAAAAAATGGTGTGAACAAAATCAAAACAGTGAAAAGTTCTAATCTCCCTAAAAGCATTAGAAAAGAAGCCCACCATTTCCCCAGTAAAGGCAATTCGCTGTATGAAAATGAGGGCCCAAAATTACCCAATGCTGGTCCAACATTTCCTAAACTTGAAGCTGCAACACCAATGGCTGATTCAAAGTCCAATCCTAAAGATGCAAAAACTACAGCTCCAAAAATAAAAGACAACATATAGAGTATAAAGAAGGCATAAATATTATGAATTATTTTTTCTTTTAGGATCGAACCGTTATGCCTTGGCTGAATAATCGCATTGGGGTGAAGGGCACGTTTGAATTCTAAAAAACCACTCTTTATCATCAGTAAATGGCGTACCCCTTTAATTCCTCCAGAAGTAGATCCAGCAGAACCTCCAACAAACATTAAACCAAAAAACAAAATAGTTAAAAAGGGAGTCCATGATGTAAAATCAGCAGTTACAAACCCAGTGGTGGTTATTACAGCAACTACTTGAAAAAAAGAGTGTCGGAATGAACTTTCAAGAGTTCCCAATACTTGAGGATGATCAAAAGAACTTAATTTCAAATCAACTTGCCCAAACAACACAGTAGTTACTAACAAGGTTACTATCCCAATAAAAAATATAAAATACTTAAATTCTTGATCATGAAAAATTTTTTGGGCTTTTCCTGTAAAAGCAAAATAACTCAAGACAAAATTAGTTCCTGCAATAATCATGAAAAAAGTAATAATGTATTGAATAATAGGGGTGTCATTCCAAAAAGCAACACTTGAGTTTTTGGTAGAAAATCCTCCTGTAGAAATTGTGCTCATGGCGTGATTAATTGCATCAAATAAACTCATCCCAGCAAAAAACAAGAGCAGGGTCTCGATCAGTGTAAATCCAAAATAAATAAACCACAACCGTTTTGCAGTATCTGTAATTCTTGGGTGCAACTTATCACTGCTTGGTCCTGGTGCCTCTGCAGCAAACAATTGCATCCCACCTATGCCCAATAGTGGTAGAATTGCTATTGCCAAAACTATGATTCCCATACCGCCGATCCAATGCGTTGTACTTCTCCAAAACAAAATACCCTTTGGCACAGATTCAATATCATTTAATACAGAGGATCCTGTAGTTGTATAGCCAGACATTGTTTCAAAAAATGCAGATGAAACATCGGGAATAACCCCTGAAAAAAGATAGGGAAGCATTCCAGACAAGGACATCAAAATCCACCCAAAACTAACAACAATATAGCCTTCTCTTTTTTGAATTTGCTTACTATGATTTCGTGACAAAAGCATTATAAAAACCCCTAAAAATAAAACTAAGAATGCTGCAAAAGTAAGTTCAAAAGTTACCCCATCGTCAGTCAATAAGCTTACCAAAGAAGACAATAACATAAACCCTCCATTAAAAAGGAGTAGCACTCCCATGAGGTTTGCTATGATTTGTTTATTGATTTTGTGCATCTTACTGAAACAAACTTTCAACTTTTCGAATCGCTCGAGGTAGGCAGCAAACGACAACTCGATCACCTGCCTCAATAATATAATCTCCTAAAACAATAGCGCCTCTACCATCTTTAATTACCCCGCCGATTGTTGCAGATCTTGGGAAATTAATATCCCGAATGCTTAAACCGTTAACTTTAGATTCTGGTTTTACAATAAATTCTAAAATTTCAGCATTCATGTTTGTCAATGTTGTCATATCAACTACCTCTCCCCTTCTAATGTATCTAAAAATGTTATTTGCTGTGAGTAATTTTTTATTGATTAAGGTGTCTATCCCTATAGAATGGGATAATTGAAAGTAATCCATATTCTCTACTAAGGCAATCGCTTTTTTAACTTTTTTTGACTTAGCCATTAAACAAGACATGATGTTGGTTTCAGAATTTTCTGTAACCGATATAAAAGCATCCATTGAATCAATATCCTCTTCTTCCAAAAGTTCTACACTCCTTCCATCTCCGTGAATTACCATTGCATTAGGAAGCTGGTCAGCTATTTCAAAAGCTTTTGCTTTATTTTGTTCTACAATAGTAACGTTGAATTTTTTTTCGCACAACTCTCTGGCAGTGTTCAAGCCTATTTTCCCTCCCCCCAAAATCATGATGTTTTTTATCGATTCTTTCGTTTTTCCTGTCAACTTATATAACTCTTCTACTCCCTCTTTGAGGGTTATAAAATAAACTTGATCATTGGCTTCAAAAACTGTATCTCCCCGAGGTATTATCGTATACTGTGTTCCTTTACGTTGTAAAGCAATAGGCATAAAATGTATATCTGGAAATATGGTTGCTGCTTCTTTTACCGATTTTCCTACAAAAGGAACCGAAGGGTCTAATTTAGTTCCGATAAGGGTAAGTTCGCCATTTTCAAACTCATAACTATCGCTAAATGCTGACTGATCTAATAATTGTTGTATTTCGATCGCTGCTAATTCTTCTGGTGAAAAAAGCTCATCTACACCTAAATCAGAAAAACTTACCCCCTCAGTAGCATTAATGAATTCAATGCTAGAGATACGAGCAAGAGTTTTTTTACAACCCAATTGCTTCGCCAAAGCACAAATAGTTATGTTGGTAGTTTCTTTTGCAGTAACTGAAATAAAAAGATCTGAGTTTCCAACATCAGCATCTTTAATTAAAGACAAAGAGCATGCATCTCCTTTTATGGTTTTTATATCTAAATTATTTTCGGCATAATTGAGACGCTCCTTATCGGTGTCAATAAGCGTAATATCTTGGGATTCGAAAGAAAGAAGTTTAGCAAGATGAAATCCAACTTCTCCAGCCCCTGCGATAATTATTTTCATAGAGTGATATTCAATAAACTCATAACAAATATACTAATTAGTTTAGAGTTTACTCAAAAATGCAATTATCCTAAATTTAAATTTTATTCATACGTTACTTTATCATGAATAATGAGATGTAAATAGCGGATAAAATCAGTCCATTACATATCTTTGCATTGTATGAAAAAAAGTGTTACCCCTTATGCTAATCAACAAGGCTCCAAAAAAAAACAGGTTACAAAAATGTTTGATGGAATTTCATCAAATTACGACTTTTTGAATCGCTTAATCTCACTAGGAATTGATATTAAATGGAGAAAAAGAGTTGTTCAAATTTTAATACCAAAAAAACCCGATCGTATTCTAGATATTGCAACTGGAACAGGAGATTTGGCTTTAGCACTGAATAAAACAGAAGCCTCAAAAATCGTTGGTCTTGATATTTCACCAGGAATGCTTGCCAAGGGTAAGGACAAAGTAAATGCTCAAAAACTAGAAAATACTATAGAAATGGTTCTGGGAGATAGTGAAGCATTAAAGTATAAAGATGATTCATTCGATGCAGTAACAGTAGCTTTTGGAGTTCGGAATTTTGAAAACCTGGAATTGGGGCTATCTGAATTATTCAGAGTCTTAAAACCTGGGGGAACCTTAGTGGTTTTAGAAACAGCTGTGCCTAATAAATTTCCCTTTAAACAGGGTTACTCACTTTACACAAAATTCTTAGTTCCCCTAATGGGTAAACTCTTTACTCGCGACCAAGCTGCCTATAAATATCTTTCTGATTCTGCCGCTGTTTTTCCTTACGGAAAACATTTCAACAATATTTTAAAGAAAATTGGGTTTATAGAAGTAGAGGATCACCCACAAACCTTAGGGGTTGCTTCAATATATTGTGCCACAAAACCTTGATTTAAAATTATTACTTTTTATTATAATCTTTTTACTTGTAGGGATTAAATCTTCTCATGCTCAATATCCAACCGTTCGAGAACGAATTCAAAACCTTCAAGATTTTGATGAGAAATTTTTACATTATGGTTACTTCTTTGGTCTTAACGAATTTGGTTATAAAATTCAATACGTCAGGGATTATTCTGGATCTCCAATATTGAAAGGGAGAGGTTTACCCGATATTGAAATAGTTAAAAACTTCGGGTTTAACGTAGGTTTAATTGGGGATATGCGAATTAATAAATTTTTAAACCTTCGATTTGAACCAGGGCTCTATTACTCTCAACGAGATTTTATTTATCCAACAGCTACACCCGGGCTTGTGACAGATCAAGATTATCTGAGAGAAATAAAGTCTACCTATATTCACCTTCCATTCTTGGTGAAATTCAGCTCAGAAAGGGTCAATAACTTCAGGCCTTTTCTTGTAGGAGGTATTTCAACATCGTTTAACCTTTCCAGTAATGCTAAAAATAAAGACGATAATTCCAACAATATTTTTCGGGTAATAAAACAAACTTATAACTATGAAATTGGTTTTGGAATTGACTTTTATTTACCATACTTCAAGTTTTCTCCATCAATTCGAGGGGTTTTTTCGATAGATAATGAAATCATTCAAGACAATGACCCTGTAAGTCCATGGACTTCTAACATTGATAGATTGTTCACTCAAGGACTTATAGTCAACTTTACTTTTGAATGACTAGGGCTTAAAAGCTTGACCCAAAATTATCGCAGCTGCGAGAGCAACATTTAGACTTTCGGCTCCGCTAGCAGAACCAAAACGGGGTATTGTTAGCTTGTGTTGAATAATCTTTGTGACTTCTTTTGATATTCCGTGAGACTCGCTTCCCATTACTAGTATCCCTTCTGTGTCAAGTGAGGTATCATAAACTGAATCCCCTTCCATGAATGTCCCATAAATTGGTTTGTTTGATTTTTTAAGAAAAGCTATAAGATCAGTATAAACACAAAGAACATTTGACAGAGATCCCATTGTTGCTTGAACAACTTTAGGGTTATAACAATCAACCGTGTTGGGAGAACATATCAATGTGGAAATACCAAACCAATCACAAAGTCTAATTATCGTTCCTAAATTTCCGGGATCTGTAACTCCGTCAAGAACCATCATTACGCCTTTCTGAGAATGCTTTTTTTGATTTTGAATATGAAAAATACCTAAAACATTACTTGGAGATTTCAATAAAGTAATCCGCTCCATCTCTTTTGGAGTTACACTAATGAAATCGGAGTTTTGAATTTCATCAACTGTGTAAATTACCTCTGCTTTACATCCCGATTTCAATAAATCTAAAACCGTTTTTTTACCCTCTGCAATAAAAAGACCTTCTTCTTTTCGATTTTTTTTTTGTTGCAAATTTTTGATTCGTTTGATTTCATTCTTTGTAATCATAAAATGATGTATTTTTGCCTTAAATTAGGTTAAATTTTGATAAGGAAGCATACAAAAATAATCATTCTAGGTTTGTTAACCCTTTGCTTCTACAAATGTAGTAGCACAAAAAATATTGCTCCTAGTCAAAACCTATTGGTTCAAGAGGATTTTTTCAAAAACGGAGTTTCCCTAAAACAAGATTTAGCAAAGCAACTCAGCGTTTCTAAACCAAACAAAACTCTTTTTGGTATTCCCTTAAAGTTACACATCTACAATTTGGCAGAAAAAAATCCAGATAGTGTTTTTGATGATTGGCTAAACAAAAAAAACAAACGCATTGAGCGTTTATCGAAAACCTATTCTGAAAAACAAATCAATCAATTAAGAAAATACAAAAATAATTTTAACTCTTGGTTGAAAAAGTCTGGAGAACAGCCTTCAATTTTTTCTGAAAATAATTTGATTAACACATCCAAAAGACTGGAGCAATATTACAAAAACAAAGGCTTTTTTAATACAAGTACAAAGGTGTCAATTGACAGTTTAAAGCCACAAAAAATCAAAGTAAATTACGAGATAACAACTGGAGAACCTTTTATCATAGATCAAAAAACAAAAACAATTTATTCCCCTGATTTAGATTCAATCTACCAACAAAATATAAAGAATAGTTTTATTCAAGAAGGTGCAGTTTTTGAAGTTGAAAATTTTGATAAAGAACGGGATCGTTTAGTAAAATTATTTCGAAATAATGGAATTCAAAATTTCCAACAAAAATCTATACAATTCAAAGCTTATCTAGATAGCCTAGGAAAAGACCTCAAAATTCCTATTGAAGTTATAATAAAAAATGAAGCCAAAAGAGAACAAAATAGGATTGTAGAAGTTCCTTATGTTATCCAAAAGGTAAAAAAAATAAATATTTATATAGAAAATCTAAATAAGAATTTCTCTAACTACACTGATACACTTCAATACAAATCTTTGACACTGTATTCAGATGGAAAGTTAAACTATAAACCCAAATCTCTAGCCAGTGGAATTTTTATCAAAGAAGCGTTTCCCTACAGCGATCAAGACCGTTCGGATACCTATCGATATTTTTCTGAACTTCAAATATTCAAGTATCCAAGCATAAATTTTGAAACTGATAAACAAGATTCTCTTAATTTAGTATCGTCCATTTATCTTACCCCAAGGGAGCCTTTTTCAATTGGTTTTGATTTAGATTTATCACATTCAAATATTCAGTTTTTTGGAATAAGCCTTGGAAGCTCTATAATCAGCAGAAATATCTTTAAAGGAACTGAAATATTAGAACTGGGATTAAAAGGAACTTCGGGAGCATCAAAGGATCTAGCAGAGAAAGATGACAGCTTTTTTAATATTTTTGAAATTGGTGGAGACTTAAAGTTGAGAATCCCCAGAATGGTTTTTCCTTTTAATAACGCATCAATTAAGAATTATTTCGAAAAACCCAAAACGAATATTATTATTGGTAGTTCATTTCAAAAAAACATCGGATTAGACAAACAAAATTTTGTAGGTTCCTTAGAATATCAATGGAGCAAAAAAGAGATTTACAAATTTAATCTTAAACTTTTTGATTTGGAGTTTGTAAACAATAAAGCCATAAGTAATTACTTTAATGTCTATAGAAATTCATACGATCGACTGAATTCAATTGCACAAAGCATTCGATACAATTCAGAATTTGTAAATGAAAATGATGATTTAATAATTCCAGAGGGCACCTCTGAATTTATAAACCAAGTTCTGCTAGAAAAAACAAGCCTAAAGCCTGTAAATGAATCCTATAAAGATGTTAGAGTTATTCAAGAAAGAGAAAAGCGGCTTACTTCAAACAACTTTATTTTAGGAACATCATTTAGTTTTAACAAAAACAATCAAGAAAATATTTTTGACGAGAATTTTTCGCAATTTCAATTTAAAATAGTGTCCAGTGGAAATCTATTAACCAATCTTTTAAATCTAACAACTAAAGAAAAAAATGAAGATGGAAAATTAGAGTTTTTAGATGTAATCCCTTCTCAATTCATCAAAACAGAGTTTAATTATATCAAGCACTGGAGTGTAGGAGATGAACAAGTTATTGCCATGAGAATGTTTTCTGGAATAGCTATCCCTTATGGCAACTCTGATAACATTCCATTTACACGCTCTTATTTTGGAGGAGGAGCAAATGATAACAGAGCTTGGAAGGCATATAAGTTAGGTCCTGGAATCGGCGAAAATCCGAATGAGTTTAATGAATCTAATTTCAAAATAGCTTTTAATTTAGAATATCGGTACTCGATTTTTGGGCCCCTAAAAGGTGCTTTTTTTATTGATGCAGGAAATATTTGGAATGTATTTGATGACATTACCAACCCACAACAGCGCTTTGATGGTTTTAATGACCTGAGTGAAATTGCTATTGGAACTGGATTTGGACTTCGTTATGATTTCAATTATTTTGTATTTCGATTAGATTCTGCGTTTAAAACTTATGATCCTTCACAAATAAAGGCAGATCGTTGGGGAAAGCAGATTTCTTTAAAAAGAACTGTATTCAACATCGGAATTAACTATCCCTTTTAAAAAAAACAGTTACATTTGAGGCTTAAAATTTTGACAAAAAACAAAACAAACATTTTATGAGTTCAAAAATTCCATCTGGTGTAATTACTGGAAAAAAAGTTCAAGAGGTATTTGCATTAGCTAAACAAAAACAATTTGCACTTCCTGCAGTAAATGTAATTGGAAACAATACCATAAACACAGTTTTAGAAACTGCAGCAGAACTTAATAGCCCTGTAATCATTCAGTTTTCTAATGGTGGAGCAATCTTCAATGCAGGAAAAAGTTTAGATAATACCAATCAAAAAGCTGCAATTTCTGGTGCTATTGCAGGAGCAAAACACATTCATGAATTAGCTGAGGCATATGGGGCAACTGTTATTTTAAACACGGATCACTGTGCTAAAAAGCTACTACCTTGGATTGATGGTTTGCTTGATGCAGGTGAAAAATTTTATGCTGAAACTGGAAAATCTCTTTACAGTTCTCATATGATTGATCTTTCCGAAGAATCCCTTGAAGAAAATATTGAGATTTGTAAAACCTACCTCAAACGAATGTCAAAAATGGGGATGACTTTAGAAATTGAACTTGGGATTACAGGTGGAGAAGAAGATGGAGTTGACAATAGTGATGTTGATGTTTCAAAATTATATACACAACCCGAAGAAGTTGCATACGCTTTTGAAGAACTAAGAACTGTTAGCGATCAGTTTACTGTAGCTGCAGCTTTTGGAAATGTTCATGGAGTATATAAGCCTGGTAATGTAAAACTCACCCCGAAAATTCTAAAAAAATCTCAGGAATACATTAGCGAAAAATTCAACTTACCAGGAAATACAGTAGATTTTGTTTTTCATGGCGGTTCTGGTTCTACTGTTGAAGAAATTAGAGAAGCAATTGGTTATGGGGTAATTAAAATGAATATTGATACCGATTTACAATTTGCTTTCACAGAAGGTATTCGTGATTATATGACTGATAATATTGACTATCTGAAGACTCAAATAGGAAATCCAGAAGGAAAAGATCAACCAAACAAAAAGAACTATGACCCCAGAAAATGGTTGCGCCTTGGAGAACAAACCTTCAAACAAAGATTAACGGAAGCATTTGAGGATTTAAATAATATCAATACATTAGCCTAATTAAAAAGGAATAAATGAGTTGGTTTAAACGTAGTGAACAGGGAATACAAACTCGAACCGAGGAAAAAAAAGATATCCCTAAAGGACTCTGGTACAAAACTCCATCTGGTAAAATTGTAGAGACACAAGAACTAGCAGATAACTTTTATGTGAGTCCCGAAGACGAATATCACGTTCGTATTGGAAGTAAAGAATACTTCGAAATTCTCTTTGATGAAAATCATTATAAGGAAATTAACACCAATGTTGTTTCTAAAGATTTTTTAAACTTTTCGGATACCAAAAAATACAAGGATCGTTTAAAGGAAACCAAAAAGAAATCAGGACTTAAAGACGCAATTCGAACTGCTGTAGGTAAATCTAAAGGGAAAGAAATTGTCGTTGCAAGTATGGATTTTAATTTTATTGGTGGATCTATGGGGTCTGTAGTAGGAGAAAAAATTGCTCGTGCAATTGACTATGCCATAGAAAAACATTTACCTTTTATAATCATCTCAAAGTCAGGAGGTGCTCGAATGATGGAAGGTGCTTTTTCTTTAATGCAGTTAGCTAAAACTAGTGCTAAACTAGCTGAACTATCCGAATCTAAACTCCCTTATATATCGCTATGTACCGATCCAACCACTGGAGGAACAACAGCGTCTTTTGCAATGCTTGGAGACATTAACATTGCAGAACCAGGAGCCTTAATTGCTTTTGCAGGACCTCGTGTTGTAAAAGACACAACAGGAAAAGACCTCCCAGAAGGTTTTCAAAAAAGTGAATTTCTTTTGGAGAAAGGTTTTTTAGATTTCATTTCTCATCGTAAAAATTTAAAAAATAAAACCAATCTATACATTGATTTAATCCTTAATCAACCCATAAGGAACTAATCTTTATTCAAAAAAAACCGTATATTTGCGGCGCTTAAAATAAGCGTACATAACAATCATTAAATAATATTAGCATGTATTTATCTAAAGAAGTAAAAGGAAAGATTTTCGAAAAACACGGAAAATCTAAGTCAGACACTGGATCTGCTGAAGGACAAATTGCTTTGTTTTCTCACAGAATTAACCATTTGTCTGAACATTTAAAAAATAACCGTAAAGACTTTAACACAGAACGCTCTCTTGTAAAACTAGTAGGTAAAAGAAGAAGTCTTTTGGATTATTTAAAAACAAAAGATATTACACGTTATCGTGCAATTGTAAAAGAATTAGGTTTACGTAAATAAACCAAATTCTATCCCCTAGGGAATATAAAAGCTGAATTCTAGTTTTTCATTGGTATCCTACAACAACACAACACAACGTTTAGGTTTAACAAAAATGAAAAAAATGATTCCAAAAGTTTTTAAAGAGGTCATAGACCTTGGCGATGGAAGAGAAATCTCTATTGAAACAGGTAAATTAGCAAAACAAGCGCATGGTTCGGTTGTTGTGCAAATGGGCAATGCCATGCTGCTTTGCACAGTAGTGTCAAATTACAAACAATCTGATGTAGACTTCTTACCATTAACAGTAGATTATCGAGAAAAATTCGCCGCAGCTGGGCGTTATCCAGGTGGTTTTTTCAAAAGAGAAGCACGTCCAAGTGATGGTGAAGTTTTAACCATGCGTTTAGTAGATCGCGTTCTCCGTCCATTGTTTCCAAAAGATTATCATTCTGAGACTCAAGTAATGATTCAGTTGATGTCAAATGATGAGGATGTAATGCCAGACGCATTAGCTGGTCTTGCTGCTTCTACAGCTATTCAACTAAGTGATTTTCCTTTCGAATGTGCTATTTCTGAAGCTAGAGTAGCTCGTATAAATGGTGAATTTGTAATAAACCCAAGTCGTTCACAATTAAAAGATTCTGACATTGATATGATGATTGGGGCTTCTGCAGATTCAGTGATGATGGTCGAAGGAGAAATGAATGAAATTTCTGAGGAAGAAATGGCAGATGCCATCAAATTTGCTCATGAAGCAATTAAGGTTCAAATTTTAGCTCAATTGCGTTTAGCCGAAGCTTTCGGGAAAAAAGATGTTCGTGAATATGAAACTGCTGAAGCAAATGAAGACTTAGAGAAACGCATTCATAAAATGGCTTATGACAAATGTTATGCAATCGCTAAAAAGGGAACTTCCAAAGCTGAACGTGGTAAGGCATTTGCAGAGGTAAAAGAAGAGATTAAGGCTTCTTTTAATGAAGAAGAAATGGATGAATTTGGTCATCTTGTTGGAGAATACTACAGAAAAGCAGAAAAAGAAGCCATTCGCGAATTAACTCTTACTGAAGGGATTCGATTAGATGGACGTAAAACAGATGAAATTAGACCGATTTGGTGTGAAGTTGATTATTTACCGTCTACCCACGGTTCTTCAATTTTTACTCGAGGTGAAACACAAGCTTTAGCTACGGTTACTCTCGGAACATCAAGAGATTCTAATAAAATAGACATGCCCTCTTATGAAGGTGAAGAAAGTTTCTATTTACATTACAACTTCCCTCCATTTTGTACAGGTGAAGCTCGCCCGCTCAGAGGAACTTCGCGACGTGAAGTTGGACATGGAAACCTAGCACAACGTGGTTTGAAAGGAATGGTTCCAGATGACTGCCCGTATACAGTACGTGTAGTTTCTGAAGTATTAGAATCAAACGGCTCATCCTCTATGGCAACTGTTTGTGCAGGAACTATGGCTTTGATGGATGCTGGGGTAAAAATCGCAAGACCAGTTTCTGGAATTGCAATGGGGCTAATTTCTGACGGAGATCGATATGCGGTATTGTCTGATATCCTTGGGGATGAAGATCACTTAGGAGATATGGACTTTAAAGTAACCGGGACATCCGAAGGAATTACTGCCTGTCAAATGGACATTAAGATCAAAGGATTATCCTACGAAATTCTTGTTAATGCCCTACAACAGGCAAGAGCGGGACGTTTACATATTCTTGAAAAAATTACGGATACCATAGCAGCTCCTGCTGCCGATGTAAAACCACACTCACCCAAAATGGTGACTCGCATAATTCCTAATGAATTTATAGGAGCCTTAATTGGTCCTGGTGGAAAAGTAATTCAGGAACTTCAAAAAGAAACAGGAACAACCATTGTAATTAATGAAGATCCAGAAACGGAAGAGGGAATTGTAGAAATTCTTGGGACTGATCAAAATGGAATTGATCAAGTTATTGCAAAAATTGATGCATTAATGTTTAAACCCAAGGTTGGGAATACCTACCAGGTAAAAGTTATTAAGATGCTTGATTTTGGTGCTGTTGTTGAATATATGGAAGCTCCTGGTAACGAAGTACTTCTTCATGTAAGTGAATTAGCATGGGAACGAACAGAAAACGTATCCGATGTAGTAAATATGGGAGATGTTTTCGAAGTAAAGTATTTCGGTCTAGATTCTAGAACCCGTAAAGAAAAAGTATCGCGAAAAGCGCTTTTAGAAAAACCTGAAGGCTTTGTTTCACGCCCACTTCGAGACGACAGTAAAAGTAGAGACAACAAGCGACGTGATGATAGAAAACCTAAAAACAGAAAATAATAACTATTAAATATTAAGTTTTTAAAAACCTCTTAATTAAATTAAGAGGTTTTTTTTATTAAAATGTAACATTTCTTGTTTTTGAACGTATAAATATATACTAACCATAAGCAAAAATTTTAAAGTGAGACAACTTAAAATAACCAAACAGGTAACTAATCGTGAAACAGCATCTCTTGATAAGTACTTACAAGAGATTGGAAAAGTAGACCTGATTACTGCAGAAGAAGAAGTAGAATTAGCGCAAAGGATTAAAGCAGGGGATCAAGTTGCTTTAGAAAAGTTAACTAAAGCAAACCTTCGATTTGTAGTTTCCGTTGCAAAACAATACCAAAATCAAGGCCTCACCCTTCCTGATTTAATTAATGAAGGGAATTTAGGTTTAATTAAAGCTGCAAAACGCTTTGACGAAACCCGTGGTTTTAAATTCATTTCATATGCAGTTTGGTGGATTCGACAATCTATACTTCAGGCTCTAGCTGAACAATCCAGAATAGTTCGATTACCATTAAACAAAATAGGTTCTATTAATAAGATTAACAAGACCTATGCTTTCCTAGAGCAAGCACATGAAAGAGCTCCTTCTGCAGAAGAAATTGCAAAGGAACTTGAAATGACAATCAATGATGTTAAAGAGTCTCTTAAAAACTCTGGGAGACACGTTTCTATGGATGCCCCTCTTGTTGAAGGTGAAGATTCTAATTTGTATGATGTACTCAATAGTGGGGAATCTCCAAATCCAGACAGGACTTTACTTCATGAATCTCTACAAACAGAAATTGAACGAGCTCTAGAAACACTCACACCCCGAGAAGCTGATGTTGTTCGTTTGTATTTTGGACTTGGTGAACAACACGCTATGACCCTAGAAGAAATTGGAGAAACTTTTGATTTAACTCGAGAGCGTGTCCGTCAAATTAAAGAAAAAGCTATACGCAGATTAAAACACACTTCGAGAAGCAAAATCTTAAAAACATATTTAGGATAACGAGAAAAGCAACCTATGGGTTGCTTTTTTTTATAACCAAAAACTAATTACATATGTCTACATTAATTGCACCTTCTATTTTAGCCGCCGACTTTGCAAATCTTCAACGAGATTCTGAAATGTTAAACTCTAGTGAAGCCGATTGGTTTCATATTGACATCATGGATGGAGTTTTTGTGCCTAATATATCTTTTGGTATGCCGGTGCTCAAAGCAATTGCTAAACACGCTAAAAAACCACTTGATGTTCACTTGATGATTGTTAATCCAGATCAATACATTACAACTTTTGCTGAATTGAATTCCGAAATCCTTACCGTTCATTATGAAGCATGTAATCATTTGCACAGAACGATACAAAAAATTAAATCGTGTAATATGAAGGCTGGAGTGGCATTGAATCCTCACACCCCTATCAATGTTCTTGAATCAATCATTCAAGATATTGATCTTGTTTGTGTCATGAGTGTAAATCCAGGGTTTGGTGGTCAATCATTTATTCAAGAAACCTATTTAAAAGTTAAAGAACTTAAAGCCATGATTGAAAAAAAAGGTTATCCGACCCTTATCGAAATTGATGGAGGCGTAACTAACAAAAACGCAAAACAGTTAATTAAATCTGGAGCTGATGTTTTAGTAGCCGGTAGTTTCATATTTGGTAATGATAATCCTAACAAAACAATTTCTAGATTAAAAAATATTTAAAGAAAAAAGGGTTAATCTTAAGATCAACCCTTTTTTTTTTTAAATATTTAAAATCTGGTTAGTTAGAAGAATTTGATTTGAATACCACTCTTCTACTTTTTGATCTAGTTTCTATTGAATCTTCACCTATAATTGGCATAGTTTCCCCTAAGGCATTAACTTCAATTCGACTTTCATCAATTCCTAATTCTATTAATTTAGACTTAACAGACTCAGCTCTTCTGAATGAAAGATCAAGATTGCTTTTTTCACTTCCATCGGTTGAGGCATGACCTTCTATCAAAATACTAGCTAATGGATTTTCATCTAAAATACGCTTGATTTCTTGAAGGGCATTGAGTGTTTTCTTACCCATCAACTTGAATCCGCTAGCAGGGAATAATATGTTTGACCCAATATTATTCATTTCATTAAGTGCTTCCTTTTTAATTTCGGGGCAACCGTTACCTTCAGAGGTTCCTGCTTCTTCTGGACATGCATCATCTTTATCAGCAATACCGTCATTATCTTGGTCTGGCCAAGGACATCCTTTATTCTGATCTGAACCAGCTTCTTCCGGACATCCGTCTTCAGAATCAATGATTCCATCTTTATCTGTATCGGGGCATCCTCCCAGTTCAACTAAACCAAAGACATCTGCACATGCGTCGTCTTTGTCTAGAACACCATCTCCGTCAGTGTCTGGACAACCATTATTTTCTTCTGGACCAGCTTCTTCGGGACAATCATCTAAGTTATCTGGAATTCCATCTGCATCTGTGTCTGGACAACCTTCAAATTCTTTTAATCCAAATACGTCTGGGCACTTATCTTTTTTGTCCGAAACACCATCTTTGTCAGCGTCTCCAGCACCGAAACCATATGCAAGACCTATAGTATGCTGAGAGTAATTCCCTTTTGGTGCATCTTGAGTTGATCTAAAACTAGTTTCTACAAAAGCACTTAATCGGTCTCCTAACTTGAAATTTAACCCTGCACCACCAAAGTAGGTGTCTGTAGCGTTTCTTGCAGCGTTAAATTCGTCTTCATTACCTATCCCAAATGAAGTTCTACCAAAACCTGCCTTTAAAAATGGGCTAACTTTGGAGTCTCTAGCGAATCCATATTTAAGGGCACCTTCAATAGTTGAGAATTTAGCATCTGAACCACCACTTGATTCCTTTTTAATAGAGTTAAAAGAGAACTGAGCCCCAATAGAAAGACCGCCGTATATTGATCTAAAAACTGATAGTGAAGGCACTCCAAAACTCATTGATTTGTAATCATTCTTGGACAGAGGGGTGCTTCCTGTTAAATCACCTTGCAAACCAACTGCATTGAAACCAACGGAAACCAACCAAGGGTTTTCTGATGTTTGAGCATTTACAGTTCCTAATAAAAGGAAAAGTATAGCTAATAGTTTAAAATTTTTCATGTATATTAATTTAATGATTTTAAATTTTGATGCAATATTAAAAAAAATAAATATTCTAAAATAATTTTTAACACTGCAAAAATACTCGACAGCAAAAATAGTTAATATTTTTTAAATCCTTTCAAAAACAAAAACAAATGTGGTTTATTATGTAATTTTGTAACACCTGCATGCAAATTATAGATAAGATAAAAAGTTATAAAAATAGTATCTTACACAAAAAAACAATTTATATCTAAATAAGTATTTTTACTAAAATTTAAAAAAACATTAATGGGTGTCATAACAGACTTTGAAACTGCAACTTCTAAACTTTCTCTCAGAGGTTATTTAAATTTACCCGTTCCTCCAAAAGAAGAACTTATTTCTCATATCAAACGCCTGAAAAATGAAAAAAATGCTGTCTTGTTGGCACATTATTACCAAGCTAAAGAAATTCAAGAGCTTGCTGATTATTTGGGAGACAGTTTGTATCTTGCCAAAGCTGCTGCTCAAGTAGAATCATCAACAATTGTTTTTGCAGGAGTCCACTTTATGGCAGAAACTGCAAAAATCATTAACCCAACCAAAAAAGTTATTTTACCAGATCTAAAAGCAGGTTGTTCCCTAGCAGACTCATGTCCTCCTGCTGATTTTAAAAAATTTAAAGAGCTTCATCCGAATGCTACAGTTATTACTTACATCAATTGTTCGGCCGATATAAAAGCTTTAAGTGATATTGTATGTACATCTAGCAATGCCGTTAAAGTGATTGAATCTATCCCTAAGGATCAACAAATTATTTTTGCTCCTGATAAAAATCTTGGGAGATACTTAATTAAAGAAACGGGGAGAAATATGATTTTATGGGAGGGTTCATGTATTGTACATGAAGCTTTTTCTTTCAAAAAAATCATAAAATTATTTAAAGAATACCCCAATGCAAAATTCATTGCACATCCAGAAAGTGAAAGTCAAGTATTGGATGTAGCTCACTATATCGGAAGTACTTCTGGATTACTAAGTTATATTCAAGAAAACAATTCTTCTGAATTTATCGTAGCAACTGAAGCTGGTATTTTACATGAAATGCAAAAGAAAGCTCCTCATAAAACTTTCATTCCAGCACCAGTTGAAGATGAAACTTGTGCTTGTAGTGAGTGTGCTTTTATGAAACTCAATACACTTGAAAAACTTTACTTGTGCTTGGAACATGAACTTCCCGAAATTATCATTGAAGAAAATCTAATGTGTAAGGCTCGTGTGCCTATTGAGCGTATGTTAGAACTCAGCTAAATGAATACAGATGTGCTTGTTATTGGAACTGGAATTTCTGGACTTTCCTATGCCATTAAATTATCCCAAAAATCACCTTCAACCAAAATTACCCTAATCTGCAAAGAAGATTTGATGGAGGGTAATACTCGATATGCTCAGGGAGGAATTGCCGTGGTATCAAATTTTAAAAAAGATTCTTTTAAAAAATTTGATACCACGGCAAT
>Ga0233438_10001016_pt1 | contig 32878 bp, 35 predicted proteins | sample SI_123_September_FD_182720 | JGI IMG/M metagenome (GOLD analysis project Ga0233438, IMG submission 182720) | Seawater microbial communities from Saanich Inlet, British Columbia, Canada - SI_123_September2016_10_MG | ecosystem: Environmental > Aquatic > Marine > Inlet | place: Canada: British...
AAGGATAAAATACAATGCAAAAAAACCTATAATTATCTTTAAAGCAATGCTTTTACCAAATGTAGCTGATCGAACAAATTGCTTCCATTCAAGTTTTAGAAATTTAAAAATCATGTAGTTAGTTTATTTAATAAATATTAGAGGGCTTAAACGTAATTATGTTACAAGAAAATCTTCAAATTTCTACTTTTAACACTTCTTTAATTAGTTTGTGTAGCTCTTGTTTTGGCAAAGCTCCGTTAGCCATTTGAGGCTGTTCGCTCATTGGAATGAATAACATTGAGGGTATACTTCGTATGGCAAAAGCTGCCGCTAATTCTTGCTCTGCCTCTGTGTCTACTTTATATATGTTTATTTTACCCACATAATCATTACTTAGCTCTTCTAAAACAGGGGCGATCATCTTACAAGGACCACACCAATCTGCATAGAAATCTATGATGGCAGGCAACTTCCCTTCATACATCCAATCTTTATTTTTTTCGTAATTAAACACCTTCTCTAAGAAGGTTTGTTTTGTTAGGTTTTCTGTCATAATGATTTTTTGTGGTACAAAAGTAATTGTTTTAGTTTCATAAAAAAATATCATACTTTAGAAGTCACTAATATTACTCACCTATGAAAAACCCACTTACCCTTATTATTTGTTTTGCTATGATGTTAAACGCCTGTAAAGAAAAATCTTCAGAAAGAGACCATGTTTTAAATTATCCTGAAACTGTAAAAAAACCTGTTGCAGAAAACTATTTTGAAACCGAAGTAATAGACAACTATCGTTGGCTAGAAGACGATAGAAGTAAAGAAACCGAAGATTGGGTAAGTGCAGAAAATGAAGTTACTTTTAATTATCTTTCTAATATTCCTTACAGAAAACAATTAAAAGAGCGCCTCTCTGAATTGTGGAACTATGAAAAAATTGGGGCCCCTTTTATTGAAGGAGATTACACCTATTACTACAAAAACAATGGTTTGCAAAACCAATATGTAGTGCATAGAAAAAAAGATGGCGCCAATGAAGAGGTTTTTTTAGACCCCAACACCTTTTCTGAAGACGCAACCACATCCCTAAGCGGATTAACTTTTTCAAAAGATGGAAAAACAGCTGCCTATTCTATTTCAGAGGGAGGAAGCGATTGGCGTAAAATTGTAGTCATTGATGTTGATTCAAAAAAAGTGAAAGAAGACACCCTAATTGATGTAAAATTTTCAGGTATTTCTTGGAAAGGAAATGAAGGCTTTTATTATTCAAGCTATGACAAGCCTGAAGGAAGTGAGCTTTCCGCAAAAACAGATCAACATAAATTATATTATCACAAACTAGGAACCTCTCAAAAAAATGATGAAGTGATTTTTGGAGCAACTACAGCACAAAAACACAGATATGTTCGTGGTTCGTTAACTGAAGATGACCGATATTTAATTGTTTCAGCCTCAACCTCTACTTCCGGAAATAAACTTTTTATACAAGATTTAACAAGGAAAAACAGTTCTTTAATTCCTATTATAAACAACTTTAATAGTGATACCTATGTAATTGATAACCGTGGGACTACACTATATTTAGTTACCAATCTTAATGCGCCTAATCAAAAAATTGTAACCGTTGATGCTACTAATCCTGCTCCTAAAAACTGGAAAGATTTTATTCCGGAGACAGCGCATGTATTAAGCGCTTCTTCAGGAGGAGGTTGTTTTTTCACTGAATATATGGTAGATGCTGTCTCTAAAGTCTTACAATATGATTTTGACGGAAATAAAATTCGTGAAATAACATTGCCTGGTGTTGGAAATGCAGGTGGTTTTGGTGGTAAAAAAGATGCGGTTATAGATTATTTTTCTTTCACCAATTACAACACTCCCTCTAGTATATACACCTTAAATATAAAAACAGGAGAAACTAAATTATATTGGAGTCCTGATATTGATTTCAACCCTAATGATTATGAGAGTAATCAAGTGTTTTATCCCTCTAAAGACGGTACTAAAATTCCAATGATTATTACTCATAAAAAAGGAATGAAGCTAGATGGAAAAAACCCAACAATATTGTATGGGTATGGTGGATTTAATATCAGTTTAAACCCTGGTTTTAGCATTACTAATGCCATATGGATGGAACAAGGAGGGGTCTATGCGGTTCCAAACCTACGAGGTGGTGGAGAATATGGTAAAAAATGGCACAAAGCTGGAACTCAAATGAACAAACAAAATGTGTTTGATGATTTTATTACAGCTGCAGAATATCTAATTGAAAACAACTACACTTCTTCAGAATACTTAGCAATTAGAGGAGGCTCAAATGGTGGTTTATTGGTTGGGGCAACCATGACTCAAAGACCAGATCTAATGCGAGTAGCTTTGCCTGCTGTTGGTGTTTTAGACATGCTGCGCTATCATACGTTTACAGCTGGTGCTGGATGGGCTTACGATTATGGAACCGCCGAACAAAGTGAAGAAATGTTTAACTATTTAAAAGGGTATTCTCCAGTACATAATGTCAAAAAAGGAATAGCTTACCCTGCAACACTTGTAACCACGGGAGATCATGATGATAGAGTGGTTCCGGCACATAGTTTTAAATTTGCTGCAGAGTTGCAAGACAAACAGGCCGGTAATAATCCAGTATTGATACGAATTGAAACAAATGCTGGCCATGGTGCAGGAACCCCTGTCGCAAAAACTATTGAGCAATATGCTGATATATTTGGGTTTGCTTTATACAATATGGGTTTTGATAGATTACCAAATCCTCCAAAGGCTAAACTTAAAAGTTAACTGATACTTTTTTCAGTATTTTTACACCGTAAAAAAGTTAAATTTTTTGCGGTTTTTTTATGCTAAAAGTCTCTAATATTTCATTTCAATATGCTCCTAAAAAAGAGATATTATCTAATATTTCTTTTAATTTAAAAGAGGGGCAGCACCTTTGTGTTATGGGAGAAAGTGGCTCTGGAAAATCTACTTTGTTAAAGGCTATTTATGGTTTACTAGACTTAAAAAAAGGCTCAATTTATTGGAAAAACCAAGAGGTTTTAGGACCAGCTTTTCATCTAGTTCCAGGCATGAGCTTCTTTAAATATGTGGCTCAAGATTTTGATTTAATGCCCTATACATCGGTTGCTGAAAATATTGGAAAATTTTTGTCGCGGTTTTATCCCGAAGAAAAAGAACAAAGAACCAAGGAGTTATTAGAAGTTATAGAGATGTCTAGCTTTGCAAATGAGAAAGTAAAAACCCTAAGTGGAGGACAACAACAACGGGTTGCAATTGCTAGAGCTTTGGCTAAAGAACCTGAGCTTATTTTGTTAGATGAGCCTTTTGGTCAAATAGATAATTTTAAAAAAAACTCACTCAGAAGAAAGCTTTTTAGCTATCTAAAAGAAAAAAATATTTCGTGTATTGTGGCAACACATGATGGAGATGACGCGCTTTCATTTGCGGACCAAATGATGGTGATTAAAAATAAAAAAGTGATTGCATTTGATTCTCCAAGAAACCTATATAAAAGCCCTTTAGAACATTATGTCGCAACATTGTTTGATGATGTAAACGAACTTTATGTAGACGGAGAAAAAAGACTGATCTATCCTCATCAAATTCAAGTTTCAAAAGATTCTTCACACAAGGCTGTTGTAAAAAAATCATTCTTCAAAGGGTCTTTTTGGTTGATTGAAGCTACATTTAATTCTCAGGTTGTTTTCTTTCAAAATCCTGAAAATATCGTTTTTGGGAAAGAGATTGGTCTTTACTTTGTAGACTAAATTATAGTAATAGTGAAGGTGCTATAAAACACTCTCTATTGTAATTTCTTTTCCTCTCCAAATAAAGGTGTCTTCAGCTTTTTTCCCCACCAACAATTTACCTATTGGCGAGGAAGGAGAAATAGCAAAATATACAGTTTGTTTATCCTTCAACTTTCCTGCGGAAATACTCAAAAAATAATATGCTGATGAGGTTTTTATAACAGACCCTAAGGCAATGTTTGTTGATGGTGTTAAAATATTCATCTTAGCTAGTGTTTGTTGCATTTGTTGAACAGCGGCTAATTGTTGCCCTGCTTTTTCCATTTCTAATTGCAACATTGCTCTACCTGTTTCATGCTTATCTCCTGCAGAACTTTTAGTTTCTGAACTCAATGCCTTTTGATGTGAAGAAATAATAGTCTGTATGGTTTGAAAGCGTGTGTTTACAAAATCTTCACACTGTTGAAAAAGGACCTCTTTTAAAGTTAACATTATTTAAGCCTCTAAAAATGAATATGCCCCATACTTTCCATGGTGTGATATTGAACATGATGAGGTAAGAAGTGTTGTTTTATAATAATAACTAGGCACTCCATTTTTTGATTTTTTTTGTTTAATTCCTGACATCTTTAATGCTGTTAAAACATTTAGCCTTCTCCTAATCATCGTATCAATTTGATCTGGAGATACCATTTCAGAAAAGGGACTCTCTTCTTTTGAAAGGTAAGCCTTAGTAAAAATATACTGCTGATTAATTATTGAACTTGTATAGAATTGTTGGCCTTTATAACAAACGACTCCTTTTAAATCTTGCATCAATTTACATTCAAATTTTTTTGGAGCAAAAAAACGCACGCTGTGTTGTTGTGTAAAAATTTTATACGCAGCTTCCTTCATGCTCCAAAGTCTCCAAACCATCTCAAAAGAATTTAATGCTTCTAAGATAAGTTGTTGCTCATCATTTGAAAATAGCTTTTTTAAAAACCCTTTTCGTTGCCAATTGCTTTCTTTTTTAGCAAGAGATAAATCTATAACATCGTTACCTATCAAGAAGCTGATAATTTGGTTTCAATAATTTCTACAGCCGCTTTTACTGAAAGCATTTTTTCCATAGAATCATTATCAATTTCAATATCAAACTCATCCTCTACATCTAAAATAACATCTACTAAATTCGCTGAATTAATCTTTAAGTCATTAATGAAATCTGTCTCCTCAGATAGGTTGTTAAATGCATTTTGATCTTGGACATAGGGCTTTACAATTTTTTGTAGCGAAATAATAAGGTCTTCTCTTGTCATGAATTCTTTTTTAATATTTCTTAAAAATAACACATCCGTTTACATCTCCAAAGCCAAAGCTTGCTTTTGCAATAATATTTATTTTTTTTGGTGTGTATTTAGTTGGTATTTTTTCTTTTGGGATTAATTTTAAAATATCTGGATGCACTTCTTCACAATTTATGTTTGGAAAAATAAATTGATGTTTTAATTGCAAAATTGTTGCCACATTTTCTATAGCTCCCGCTGCCGCTAGACAATGTCCAACCATAGATTTTAAGGAATTTATCATTGGAAAATTTTGTCCAGCTCTCCCTAGAGCTTTTGTCCAATTTTCTATTTCTACAGGATCCTTTACGGTAGCAGTTAAATGGCCATTAATTGCATCTATTTCTGACGGTACTATGTTTGCATTTTTTATTGCGTCTACAATACATTTTTGAACCGCTTCAGAATTTGGAGCCGTCATCGTTCCGCCGTTTCTTTGACCTCCAGAATTGATGTTCCCTCCTAATACTTCGGCATAAATAGTTGCTTTTCTTTCTAAAGCACTCTCTAAAGTTTCTAACACCAATGCACCAGCACCACTGCCAGGCACAAAACCTGATGCATCTGCACTCATTGGTCTAGATCCTTCTTTTGGTTTTTCGTTGTGCTTATAGGTCATCACTCTCATTGCATCAAATCCACCCCATATATAGGCTCCATCATCACTACAACTTCCAACCAGCATTCTTTTTGCCTTTCCTGCCTGAACACGCTCAAAACCCATAAGTAAAGCTTCTGTACCTGTAGTACAAGCAGATGAATTTGTTGTTACTTGATTTCCCACTCCTAGAATACCCCCCAAGTAAGCGCTAACGCCGCTTGCCATTGTTTGAACAACAACAGTACTCCCTAATCTTTTTACCTTTTGGTCATCTAGTTTATAGACAGCCTCTCTAAATTTTTCTACTCCGGAGGTACCTGCTCCGAAGACCAGTCCTGAGTCATAATCTACGGGTAGACTTTTATCAATATCAAAGCCTGCATCTTTCCAAGCGTCTATGCCTGCAATACACCCATATAAAATTCCAGCACTATCAAATCCACGCAATTGTAGTGGTGTTAGATACTTGTTTTTCATCTCTTCTGATATTGAAGGAATTCCTCCAATACAGCAAGAAAATTTTAACTCTTGAAGTTTTTGATGAAATGTAATTCCAGATCTTCCTTCTTGAATTGCTGCTAAAAAGTTGTCTATGCCAACGGCATTTGGTGCTACAACCCCCATCCCTGTAATGACAACTCTATGCTTCATTATTCATTGATTTTAACATTCCTGAGATAGTTCCTCTGCAAACCAGTTCATTTTTTTCATTAAACAACTCCACGTTACATTTTAGTTTATTAAATCTAAAATAAATTTTTTTAGAAACTACCTTAACACGCTCTTTAGGATAAACCGGCAGAAAGAAGTCGATATGATTTGAGGTTAATGCAATTTGTGGTTTTTTTGTAGTAGAAATTTCATCTCTTAATAAGTATATTCCTAAGCAAACCACTCCAATTTGGGCCATTACTTCGGTTAAAATAACTCCTGGAGTTATTGGATTGTCTTTAAAATGGCCTTGATAAAAATACTCGTCTTCTTTAAAGGTGTAACACCCCTCGGCACCAAGTTCTGATAGAGACATTAATTCATCTACAAACAAAAAGGGTGCTTGATAGGGTAAGAGCTGTATGATGTTTTTATTGTTCAAATTGTTTAGCTTATATGTTCTCCTCCATCTACAGGAATAATTGTACCATTAATCCAAGATGCTTCGTCTTTAGATAAAAGATAAACAACATTGGCAACGTCTTCTGGTACTGTTAATTTATGAAATGGATTACGTAATAAAGAATGTTTTTTTATTTCATCGCTGCCTGGAATCATTCTTAAAGAAGCAGTATCTGTAACTCCTGCTTGAATGCAATTTGCTCTAATTCCAAAGGGTGCATACTCTAGGGCAATATTTCTTGTAATTGCTTCTAACGTTACTTTTGCTGCTGAAACAGCGGCATAATTTTTCCATGCTTTTGAGTTTCCTTCACTTGTAAAGCTGATAACTCGCGCATCATCTGAAAATAATTTAGCTTCAAAAACAGCTTTAGTCCAATCATATAAACTAACTCCCATTGCTTGAATTGTTAATTGAAAATCGTCTGTTTGTAATGTTGGAGTAGTTTTTGAAATCATGGGTTTTAAATTTCCCTTGGCCACGCTGTGTACAAGTGTTTTTATTGAGCCACCTTTTAATTCTTTTTCTAAATCCTCTATCAATGCAGCTCTCTTTTCTGAATGAAAAGCATCTGTATTATAGCTAATAAAATCAATCCCCTCTTCGGTAATTTTTTTAAACTCTTTTTCTATTTCTGCTTGTTGTGATCTAGAATTTCTATGAACTACACAAATATTCATCCCATGACAAGCTAACTTTTTCGCTGTTGCCAGACCTAAGCCACTTGAGCCTCCTAAAATTAGAGCCCACTCATTTTTATCTTTAAATTCTTTTACCATTCTAATAGTATTCTTTGTGCAGAAAAGCCTGGTCCAAAACTTAGCATCAGTCCTTTTTCTCCGGGTTGTCTATTTCCATCCATAAATCGTTCTAAAACATATAAAACTGTTGCGCTAGACATGTTTCCATACAATCTCAAAACCTCTTTCGTATCATTAATGTTTTTTCCTAAAGATCCAAATAAATCTTCTACTGTCTGAACAATTTTCTTGCCTCCTGGATGAAAAATTAAATGATTTATGTCTTCTATTGTTAGATGATTTCGCTCTAAGAAAGGGTGAACAATCATTGGGAAGTGGTTAGAAATAGTTTCTGGAACAGACTTGTCTAAAATCATTTGTAAACCTGTGTTCACCAATTTAAAACCCATCATATGGGTTGCGTTATAAAAATGATACATCGCTTCATCTAAAATTTTTGGCCCCTTGTCTTCTTCGTAAGATGATAAAATAACACTTGCAGCGCCATCACCAAAAATTGCAGCACTTACAATATTTACCATAGAAAAGTCTTCTAGCTGAAATGTTGCTGTTGGAGATTCTACCGCTACCACCGCCGCTCTTTTATTTGGGTTGGCTTTTAAGAAGTTTTTTGCATAGATTATTCCTGATACTCCCGCAGCACAGCCCATTTCTGTGACCGGTAGTCTCACAATGTCTTGCTTCATTTGCAAACTATTAATTAAATAAGCATCAACAGAGGGTATCATAATTCCCGTACAGCTAACAGTAATAATATAATCGATATCTGTGGGTAGTAAGCTAGCTTTTTCTAATGAATTTTTTAATGATTGCTCTGCCAAGGCTGTTACCTCTCGAGCATAGATATTGTTTTTTTCTTCAAAAGACGAATTTGAAAAAACCTCTTCTGCATCCATAATAGAATACCGTCTATCTACACCAGCCCCTTCAAAAAGCTTTAATACTTTTCGTTGAAATCTTTTTTCCTGACCTTGCATCCATAGCTTAACAAATGGAATAATGTCCTTTGTGTCTCTAGTATACTTTGGTAATTGTTTTGCTACTGAAAGTATTTTTGCGCTCATGATATATCCTTAATAATCAGCTTTATTTCTAATTAGGCTCCTTTTTTAAAATCCATAAATAACGAAAAGCCCATTTCCAATGAATTGTAAAAGGCACTTGTACTTTTGTTAAAATAGTCTTTATTTCTTTTTTTTTGAATGCTCTTAAAACAGATGTTAAACCGTCTTCTCTAACCATCTTATTCTTAATAAAAACCCCAATCGTCTTAAATAAATAATAGGCTATTCGATGCCTGTGTAAATCATTAACAACACCTCCAATGGTAGCTTTTTTAATAGCAGTCTTTAAAAATGATATGAGTTCATCATTCTTAAAATGATGCAAAAACAACGTACATAAAACCACATCATAGCTTTGTTTTTTGAAATCTTCAGAAAAAATATCTATTGTTTCAAAACTTAATTCTGAATAATCTTTAGAAAGCTCTCTAGCATATTTTATAGCATCAGGATTTGCATCAACACCTAATAATTTGAATTTATACTTGTTTTTTCTACCAAACTGGGCAACATCTCTTAGGATGTCTCCATGACCGCAACCCAAATCTATAATTGTAATTGTCTTCGTTTTTGTTTGTGTGTATAATAATTTTTTAAGGCCTTTTATAGTTACTGAATTGCCACCTAATAACCTGTTAATAATCTCCAATTTGTCTAATGTATCTCTAAACTCAACCCCTTCAAGAGTAAAGTCATCCATCATCTCTGTAGCTGAAGAACGGTGAGAGGTATCAACTAAAAAACTCATAGTGGTTGTATCTGTTTTCCGTGAGTAACTTTTATTATTTTGGGCAACAATGATGGAATTATCTTTAAAATTGAATAGGCAATTTGAGAAAAAATATGATTTCTAAATAACCACGCAACAAAATGACCGGTTTTTAATCGCAATTTAAATTCTTTGTTCCAATCTCTAATATACTGTTTTTCTAAATCTTCTCTTGTTTTTATTTCGCCATTTAGAAACTGAAAAATTCTTCTGCTTGCCAACCTGGCACTAGAAATGGCCATTCCCATTCCGTTGCCACACAAAGGGTGTATCATTCCAGCAGTATCACCACACATAATAATGTGATTTTCTACTGGACTTTTTGTTTGAAAAGAAATTTGACTGATTGTAAGTGGCTTTTCAAAAAGGGAAGATGAAGTTGTAAATATTTGTTTAAGGTATTTGTTTTTGAAAACAACTTTTTCTTGAAAGTCTGAAATGTTTTTATACTTTTTAAATGATTTATATGCTGTTATATAACAAACATTAATAGCATCACTTTCTACTTTAGATACCCCGCAATACCCACCTTTAAAATTGTGTAAAGCGACTAAGTTCTCTGGAAATACCCCCTTCACATGCATTTTTACAGCCAGATAAGGTGATTTTTTTTGGATAAACCGCCTCTTCATTTTTTGATCTAGTGTAGATCTTTTCCCAAAAGCACCAATCGTTATTTTACTATTAAAAATTCCCTCATTTTTTGTTGAAACTGAAAAACAATCATCTTCATAATGAATAGATTCTACAATATCTTTTAAAATTATTACACCGTTAAACTGTGCTTTTCTGAATAATAAGTTGTCTAGAAAATACCTGCTCATTCCAAAACCCCCTAAAGGTAATTCTCCTTCTATTAAATTACTTTTTGTGGTGCTTATCTGAACTTTTGAAACCTGTTTAGCACCATTTTTTATTGGATCTATACCTAGAGAATTTAAGTATAATAGAACTTCATTAGAGATGTATTCTCCACAAACTTTATGCTTTGGGTATGTGTTTTTTTCAATTAATAATACTTTTTTTTTAAGTTTAGATAAGTGTATTGCACTTGTTAAACCTGCTAATCCTCCTCCTACTATTATTACATCAAAAGTTGTTGTTCTATTCAATTTTATTTGGTTGCAGAATATTCTACTTGAATTTTTACATTATTAGACAATAGGATGCTTCTACCACCAACACTAAAATTTTTGCGGTTTACCATCATTGAGGCTTTTAATACTAACGTTGAGCTGTCTTCAAAAACTTCTAAAGGAATTTCCATCTCTTCAATAATACCTTTGACACTTAACTTTGCGAAAAGAGTAATGTTGCCATTTGTATCCTTTTTAAATTTAGATGATTTTAGTATAATTTTTTCATGGTTTAAAGCATCAAAATAATCTGTCTCTAATAAGTGTTTGTCTCTTGCTTCTATGCCTGTAAAAATAGAATTCACAGTAATTGTCGCATTAATATAGCTATTAGATAAGTCTTTAGTGTCTAAATTTGTCTTTATATCTGTGGTTTTAAAACCACCATCTACTGTTATTCCAAAATTTCTAATTTGAAATAAAACACTGGTTTTGTTTTTATTTTGAATCCATTCTTGGGAAGATACCATTGATGTGGTTAGCAATAAAAGTACAAGTATTTTTTTTAACATTTTAAACTTATTTATTCAAGTAGGTCTGCCAATTCTTTCCCAACCAGCGAACCAAGAGCAACACCCATACCGCCAAGACGTATGCCGCAATAACTATTTTCAGAAAGTTGTTTTACGATTGGCTTTTTCTGGCTTCCGACACCCATAATTCCGCTCCACCGGTGTGTGATTTCAAAATCTTTATTTGGCAAAATAGTAGTTTTTAAAAGATTTTCTAATTTATTTTGAATGAGTGTTGTTTCACCAAATTGAGTAGTTTCTTCTGTCTCGAAATCTAAATTTCTTCCACCTCCTAGTAAAATTCTATTATTTATATTTCTAAAATAGTAATACCCTTCCTCTAAATGAAAAGTTCCTTTAATATGTAGGTTTTTAATTTGGCTTGTAATCAATACTTGAGCTCTTGCAGGTGAAATAGATTCTTTGAGAAGTTCTTTAGAAAAACCATTGGTAGCAAAAAATAATTTAGAGGCTAAAACCTCTCCCTGAGTTGTGTTAATCTTTACTTGATTTGTACCCTCTGAAAAACCTAGGACAGAAATGTTGTTTAAAACTTTTACTCCTTTCTCTTGTGCTTTTTTCAGCAATTGTGAAACCATTTTTCCTGTATCTATCTGAGCTTCAAATTTATTTACCAAATAAGTTGGAACTATATTTTCGAAATTAAACTTATTGTTAGCTACAGAAAAAACACTTTCTTTGAAAAGAGGAAATAATAACTTGTTTAATTCCTCGGTCTTATTTTTACACTTTTCAAAAAAAACTTCATCAGAAAATAATTCATATCCATAATTGTGTTGATAATCAATATTTTTATCTCCTAGTAAATCTCTTAAAAGCTGAAGCCCCTCCCATCTCTTCTTTACGAGCTGAAACACCTCTTCCTTTGAATGGTTTTTAAGATCACTTAATAATTCTGAAGTGCTTCCAAAACAGGCAAAACCTGCATTTTTTGTGCTTGCTCCTTGCGGAAGCAATCCTTTTTCTAAAACAATAACTTTTGATTTTGGAAAGCGGTCTTTTAAGTTAATTGCACAGTTTAAACCAACAATTCCACTACCAACAACAACAAAATCATTGTTAGTAAACCATTCTTTATATTCCCAATAACTGTAATTCATTACACTAATTATTAAAAACAACTGCTATTGTTTTTTTGGTTATACAGACCAAAATTTAGAGTCCTTGTATATCTGAGGTTTTCATAAAAATTACTTCCACATAACTATTCCTTGTTTATAAAATACAAAAACAATGTTAGGTTTTAAAAATCTAACTTTAACTGAACCCAAACAGGATCTTTTTTTTCTGTGTCTAAGTTAGAAAAAGATATTCCCAATAACCTTACAGAATTTTTAAATTTTTCTTGGTATACTAATTCTTTTACAATATGCATGATTTCGTCTTTTGTTTGCATAAAGTTTTGAATAGTTTTGCTCCTTGTTTGTTGGGTAAAATCACTATACTTTATTTTTAATGTGATTGTTTTCCCTTTTGTTTTTGATTTCATCATCCGCTTTTCTAATTCTTCTGCTATCTTATCTAACCTCTCTAACATAAATACTTCTGAAGAAATATTTTTGGAAAAGGTTCTTTCTGCGGCAATTGACTTTCTAACTCTGTTTGGTTTTACAAGACTATTGTGAACACCTCTCACAATATTGTAATAGAATTTTCCTGATTTTCCAAATAGCCTTGTTAATTCCTCTAATGATTTGTTCTTTAAATCTAGTCCTTTAAAGATACCTATATTATTCATTTTTGCAGCAGTAACCTTCCCTACTCCGTAAAATTTATTAACTGATAGCTCTTCTAAAAAAAGAATTACCTCTTCAGGATTAATTGTTTTTTGTCCGTTTGGTTTGTTAATATCTGAAGCTACTTTAGCAATAAATTTATTGATAGATATTCCTGCAGAAGCTCTTAAGTTTAGTTCATTGAAGATGCGGTCTCTAATTTCTTGAGCAATCAAACTTGCTGATGGATTGCCTTTTTTATTTTCAGTAACATCTAAGTAGGCTTCGTCTAGTGATAGCGGTTCAACTAAATCTGTATAGTCGTTAAAGATTTGTCTAATTTTTTCAGAAATTTCTTTGTATCTAGAAAATCTTGGTTTTACAAATATGAGATGGGGGCATTTCTTTTTTGCTAAAACACCACTCATTGCAGACTTAACACCATATTTTCTTGCCTCATAGCTAGCCGCAGCAACAACCCCTCTTTCACTGCTACCTCCAACCGCAACAGGTTTTCCAACAAGTTCTTTGTTGTCTAGTTGTTCAACTGATGCGTAAAAAGCATCCATATCTACATGAATTATTTTTCTATATGCAGGTGTTAGTTCCACTTTATAAAGTTATAAAAATTTGATTTTCTAAAGAATACGTTTTTTACATAAGATTCTAATCGTTAAACAAATTGGTGTTTGTTTTTTTATAACTAAAAGAAGTTTCTATAAATATAAAAAGCGCCTCAAAAGGCGCTTTCTTAACTATTTATTTCTAGTTATTTTTATACTATTCCTTGAGCTAACATAGCGTCTGCAACCTTAACAAAACCAGCAATATTTGCTCCTTTTATATAATCAACGGTTCCGTCTTCGTTTTTACCATAAACAACACACGATTCATGAATCTCTTTCATGATCTGCTTTAATTTTTCATCCACCTCTTCTCTAGTCCAACTTAAACGTAAAGAGTTTTGACTCATCTCTAACCCAGATGTAGCAACGCCTCCAGCATTTGAAGCTTTTCCGGGAGCAAATAATATTTGTGCTTTTTGAAATTCATAAATTGCCTCTGGTGTAGAAGGCATGTTAGCCCCTTCTGCCACACAAATACATCCATTTTCTACTAATTGTTTTGCGTGTTCGCCATTTAATTCATTTTGTGTTGCGCAGGGAAGAGCAACATCACATGAAACAGACCATGGCTTTTCTCCTTTGAAAAAAACTGCATTAGGATACTTATTTACATATTCACTAATTCTTCCTCTTTTCACATTTTTTAAGTCCATTACATACGCTAATTTATCTGCGTTTATACCGTCTTTATCTAAAATATACCCTGATGAATCAGAAAGAGTTACCACTTTTGCTCCTAACTGAGTTGCTTTTTCTGTAGCATATTGCGCAACATTTCCAGAACCCGAAACTACCACCGTTTTCCCTTTAAAAGAATCTCCGTTTGTTTGTAACATGTTTTCTGCAAAGTACACGTCTCCATACCCAGTAGCTTCTGGTCTAATCAAAGAACCACCCCAAGATGCACCTTTACCCGTTAAAACACCAGTAAAAGAATTTTTAAGTTTTTTATACATTCCAAACATAAAACCAATCTCTCTTCCTCCTACTCCAATATCACCTGCGGGAACATCTGTATTATGACCAATATGCCTAAATAGCTCACTCATAAAGGCATGACAAAATCGCATAATTTCGTTATCTGATTTTCCTTTTGGATCAAAATCTGAACCTCCTTTTCCTCCACCCATAGGAAGCGTTGTTAAAGAGTTTTTAAATACTTGCTCAAAGGCTAAAAACTTTAAAATACTAGCATTAACTGTCGGGTGAAACCTAAGACCTCCTTTGAAAGGCCCTATCGCTGAGTTCATTTGAACTCGGTACCCTCTATTAACCTGAATCTCTCCAGTATCGTCTACCCATGAAACCCTAAAGGATATTAACCTTTCTGGTTCTACCATTCTAAGTAAAATATTCTTTCCGTGATATATGTCGTTTTTAACTATATAAGGAATAACTGTTTCAGCAACCTCTTGAACTGCCTGTAAGAATTCTGGTTCATGATGATTTCTCTGTTTCACCAAGTCCATAAAAGCATTTATTTTTGCTTCCATATGTTTGTTTTTGATTTGTGGTTTACTTGTTCAATTTTGCGACAAAGATATATATTTTAAGACATCTTAATCATACTTTTTACGTTTTGTTTCGGTCTGAAACATCAGTATTCAATCGTTTTCGTTTGGATTTTAGTTTTCAAAAGGAAAATGAATCGCTTTCCTTATAAAAAATGTAAATTTGCACAATATTTATTTCATTGCAAAACATGTTAGACAAGGTTAAAGAACTCATAGAAGAAGTTCATTTATTTAAAGCAACTTCTAAAACAGATATAGAAACTTTTAGAATTAAATTCTTAGGAAGTAAAGGAGTATTAAAAGGGTTGTTTTCTGAATTTAAAAATGTTGATGCTGAATTACGTAAAGAATTTGGTCAGGCTTTAAACACTCTAAAAAAAGCAGCAGAGGATAAAGTAACTTTATTAAATACTTCTATAGAAATTTCCGAGGATGACAAGAAGTTTTATGGTGATTTAACAAGGCCTTCTGAACCAATACAGCTAGGCTCTAGGCACCCTATTTCTTTAGTTAAAAATCAAATCATTGAAGTTTTTAATCGCATTGGTTTTACTGTATCTGAAGGTCCGGAAATAGAAGACGACTGGCATAACTTTTCCGCTCTAAATTTACCTGAATATCATCCAGCTAGAGATATGCAGGATACTTTTTTTATTGATAAAAAACCAGACACCCTGTTAAGAACACATACATCTTCTGTTCAGGTGCGTTACATGGAAAATAACAAACCTCCTATTAGAACTATTTCACCAGGTAGAGTTTTTAGAAATGAAGATATTTCTGCAAGAGCTCATTGTATATTTCACCAAGTAGAAGGCTTATATATAGACACAGATGTTTCTTTTGCCGATTTAAAACAAACCTTATTGTACTTTACAAAAGAAATGTTTGGAAAGTCTAAGATTCGTCTTCGCCCATCTTATTTTCCTTTCACTGAACCTAGCGCAGAGGTTGACATTTATTGGGGTTTAGAAACTGAAACAGACTATAGAATAACTAAAGGTACAGGTTGGTTAGAAATTATGGGGTGTGGTATGGTAGACCCTAACGTGCTTAAAAATTGTAATATAGATCCTTCTGTATACAGCGGGTATGCTTTTGGTATGGGAATTGAAAGAATAGCGATGTTGTTATATCAAATTCCAGATATTAGAATGTTTTACGAGAATGATGTTCGCTTTTTAGAGCAGTTTAAATCTGTGATGTAAGTTTGTATATCAATTCATTAAAATAATAACCAGCAACCCTTTTACTTCAGTGAAAAAAGACATTCAAATTCCGATAATAACTGGTATTGAGATGGCTGTTGTTTTTGAATACAATGATATTTACAAGACAGATGATTGGAATGTATACGTTATCAACCAGAAAGATATTCATGTAGAGATGGTTGTGATTGTATCTAAAGGGTTTAGTAAAAAAAAGCAAACCTCAATAATGCGAAAAAAAATTGATGTTTTATCTGCAAACTCCTTTGCAAAAGTTGAGTGGATGCAGCCAGAACTATTTAAACTTACCAATCAATTTCAAGTTACTTTTTTTGCTAATAATACATTATACGACAAGACATTTACTTTTAAAAAAAATACCATACGAGAAAATGATTTAAAGCTAATTCCAGAGATTAACAAAAGAGGAATTCTCGCAAAATAAATTCATACCTTGTAGAACCTTTTGTTATGAAAATAATAGGTAACAAAAAAATATCTTTCATTGGTCTATCCGAATAAACCTTTTGAAATTTAAACTCAATAAAATTTGCTTTGTAATTACTAGAATTTATGAATAGCTTTTCTTTCTTTGACAGAGAAAACACCTTCAAGGAATTAACTTCAAAAGAATTTGATGTGTTAATTGTAGGGGGAGGGATTACGGGTGCAGGAATTGCTTTAGATGCTGCTTCTAGGGGAATGTCTGTTGCATTGGTAGAAAAAAATGATTTTGCTTCAGGAACAAGCAGTAAATCTACAAAGCTCATTCATGGCGGTTTAAGATATTTGAAGCAATTTGATTTTTGGTTAGTAAAAGAGGTTGGAACAGAGCGGGCTATTGTTCATGGTCTAGCACCTCATCTAGTTATTCCAGAAAAAATGATTTTACCATTAGTTGAAGGCGGAACTTATGGTTCATGGCTAACTTCCATTGGGCTTAAAGTCTATGACGTTTTAGCAGCTGTTGAGGGGGACGATAAGCGAAAGATGTTAAGTAAAAAAGAAGCATTAAAGATAGAACCCTTACTTCCTGAAAATATTTTAAAAGGAGCTGGATACTATGCTGAATATAGAACCGACGACGCTCGTCTAACGCTAGAGCTTATAAAAACATCTTTACGTTATAGAGCAAAACCAATTAATTATGTAGAAGTTACAGATTTCTTGTACGAAGACAGTAGGGTTTCGGGCGCTAAAGTGAAAGATGCGTTAACTAATAAAGTATTTGATATTAAATCTAAATACGTTGTAAATGCTACCGGTCCATGGGTAGACGGTTTGCGACAAAAAAACCAATCTAACACTAACAAAAAACTACGTTTATCTAAAGGGGTTCATTTAGTGGTAAATCACGATAGATTTCCTATTAATCAATCTGTATATTTTGATATTCCTGACGGCAGGATGATGTTTGCTATACCAAGAGGAAATAGTACTTATTTTGGGACTACAGATACCAATTATCAAGACAATAAAAACGACGTAAGAACAAGCTTAGTAGACGCTCTGTATCTTATATCTGCTGTAAATAACATGTTTAATGATGTTTCTATTTCAATTGATGATGTAAAATCTTCTTGGGCCGGTTTACGCCCTCTTATTCATGAGGAAGGAAAACCAGCCTCGGAATTGTCAAGAAAGGATGAAATATATGTATCCAATACTGAATTAATTTCAATTGCCGGAGGAAAATTAACTGGATATCGAAAAATGGCAGAACGAATTGTAGATTTAATCAATAAGAAATATTTACGTCGTTTTGATAAAGTGTTTCATGAAGTTAAAACAGAAAAAATTGTTCTTTCAGGGGGCTCATTTACAAACCACAAAGAAGTTTTGAATTATATAAAAACGATTCAGGAAAAGATATCAAAATTAGGTTTAAATAAAAAGGATGCTGCATATTTTGTGTACAATTATGGAAAACAAACGGATGTTATTTTAACGAAATTCGATGAATTGACGGATGTAGACATAGAACAAAGAATGATAAAAGCTGAAGTTTGGTTTAGCATTTTGTACGAGTCTGCTTGTTCTCCTGTTGATTTTTTTATGCGGAGAACCGGAAGAGCTTACTTTAACATAGACAGCGTTTATAAGCATTTGAACCTTGTCTTAACAGAATTCTCGACGCATTTTTCTTGGAATAATGAAATCCTTAATAAAAAGAAGGAGGAATTGAATAAAGAACTAAAATCAATTACTTCATTTACCTAATTTACTAACTTTTTTCGTGCTCTTCTAAATCTTTTGTAAGATCTAGATTTCTTAACGTTGGGTTTACAGCCCCTGTAACCAAAACTGTTATTAATGTCATGGTGCCGCCAAAAACTACCGCGGTAACGGTACCCATTAGTTTTGCTGTTAATCCACTCTCAAAAGCACCTAGCTCATTTGAAGACCCTACAAACATTGAGTTAACAGAGGAAACTCTTCCTCGCATTTCATCAGGTGTTTTTAACTGAAGAATTGTTTGTCTTATAACCATAGAAACCCCATCTGTGACACCACTAAAAAATAAGGCAAGTACAGATATCCAGAAAACAGAAGAGAGGCCAAAAACAATTATACAAACACCAAAGCCAAAAATGGCTGCTAATAATTTCTTTCCTGCGTCTTTACTAATTGGAATATATGCTGTGACTAACATTGTTAAAAAAGAACCAATAGAGGGTGCTGCCACTAAAATACCAAAACCTTGTGGCCCTACTTTTAAAATATCTTCAGCAAAAACTGCTAGTAATGCAATTGCTCCGCCAAATAAGACAGAAAACATGTCTAAGGTAAGCGCTCCTAGAATTGCTTTAGTTTTAAACACAAAGCGAACGCCCTCTTTTAGACTTTGTAAAACAGGCTCCCCTATCTTGGGATTTAAAACCGGCTTTCTTTTTATTTTGAATAATATAAAAAAAGAAAAAGTCACCAGGAAGAAAATGACACTTAAAGACCAATGAACGCCAATCCAATTAATAGAAAAACCAGCAAAAGAAACTCCTAAGACTCGAGCCATTTGCCATAAAGAGCTATTCCATGTTGCTGCATTTGGGTATATTTTTTTGGGAACTATTAGGGCAACTAGAGAGAAAATAATAGGCCCAAAAAACGCCCTCAGAAAACCACCAAAAAAAACAAATGCGTAAATTATGTATAAAATTGTTTGTGTAGAAAGTGTGTTGCTTATTGCTTCTGATGTAACCCAAAAAAGACCAAAGCTTATCAAAGAAAAAGCAGCAATACAGAGTACTAGTAGGTTTCTTTTCTCTTTTTGATCAACAATATGGCCAGCAAACAAAGCCGTTGATAAAGCAGGAATTATTTCCATTAACCCAATAAGCCCAAGGTATAAAGGATCTCCTGTAAGTTCATACACTTTCCACTCTATAACAATAAACTGCATAGACCATCCAAAAACCAAAGCAAATCGAACTAATAAAAAAAGATTAAACTCTTTTATTCTAAGTGCTGCATATGGGTCTTTTTTTTTCATCTGCCTAGATATAAACTAGTCTACTACCTTTTTAAATCCATTAATATTGCAAAGGCGTTATTGATGTCTTTTTCTTTAACCACAAGAGTGATTTCATTTGTTGTAGATATAATTTCTTGCAATGGAATGTTTGCCCACGCTAATTGTTTTAAAATAAAATAATACACTCCTGGTTGTTCTAAATTTTCTTTTGGTAATTTGATTGTAATTGATGCTAAATTCTTGATATTATGAATTAGTTTTTCTTTTACAAAAAACTTTTTTACATAAGGTAACATTGCCTCTCCTACAACAATATTTGTTTCAAAAATGCCTTGTGAAACAGTAATAAATGATTCGCTATTATTAGCGGCTTCATTTAATATTCTTGCAATCTCTTTAAAGAGCGTATTTGTGTTTTTAAAGGTAAAATCACTAAGATCTGAACGAACAATAAAATCACCTAAAGAAAGCGTAAATTTTCTAATGTTTTTTCTTATTCTTAACTCATTTGCTGGAGATAGTCTGTTAATAGCCATCATAACAGCACCTGCTTTTACTTGTTTTTTTAATAAGGTTGAAACCTCAGGGAGAATAACTCTAGCTAAAGAGGATACATTGATAAGTTTTTCATTAAGTGCCTCCTCTAAAAATGGCGTTTTTCTAATTGTGCTTTCAACTGCTTCTTGAATTGTTTTCACTGTAACTTTATTTTTTGGACGCTTTTTTTAAGAATATTAATCTATTTGTTTTGTTAGCTCTTCAAAAACTCTTTTAGCGTCTTTTCCTTTATAAAGAACAGAATAAACGGCATCTATTATTGGGGTAATTGCTCCATTCTCTTCTTTTATTTTTTTTGCACTTTTAGTTGAATAATACCCTTCAGCCACCATACTCATCTCTAACATTGCTGATTTAACGGTATAGCCTTTACCTATCATATTTCCAAACATTCTGTTTCTACTAAAAGTAGAATATCCTGTTACTAATAAATCTCCTAGATATGCTGAGTTATTTATATTCCTTTTCATTTGATGAATTTTTTTAATAAAACGATCCATCTCTCGTATAGAGTTGCTCATAAGCACAGATTGGAAATTATCTCCGTAACCTAAACCGTGTGATATTCCAGCCGCAATGGAAAAAATATTTTTTAACATTGCTGCATATTCTGTTCCTATAATGTCGTCTGATATTTTAACTTGGATATATCTACTTTTTAAACATTCTCCTACCTTTTTTGCTTGATCTTGATCTTGACATGCGATTGTTAGATAAGAAAGTCTTTCCATGGCAACCTCTTCTGCGTGACAAGGCCCTGTTATTACCCCAATATTCTTATACGGTATATTATATTTTTTAAAAAAATGCTCTCCAACAATTAAACCAGATTCAGGAACAATTCCTTTAATTGCTGAAAAGATTACTTTATTTGATAGAGAAATAGTTAATTTTTTTAATTCTGATGTTAAGAATGCTGAAGGTATAGCAAACACTAAAATATCGAAATTTTCTACTGTTTTATTTATGTTGTTTGATAAAATCAACTGATTTGGATGAAGCTCTGCGGAACTTAAATAATTTGGATTATGCTTGTTTAATTTTATATGTTCTGTAGCATATATGCTTCGCATGTACCAACCAACTGTTTCTAGATTTTCACACAACATTTTCACAATAGCCGTTGCCCAACTACCTCCTCCAAGAACCGCAACTTTTGGCTGATTATTCATTCTAGACTTTTAAATATTTTTTCAAAAGTAATAATTCTTAAATCTAATATCTATTACTCTGTTGATTTATTATATTTGTTTTAATCAATACCACTATAATGACTGTACAAATAATAAATAAATCTAAACATCAAACACCTTCTTACGAAACCATTCTTTCTGCAGGAATGGATTTACGTGCTAATATTTGTGAATCACTAATATTAAAGCCTTTAGAGAGAGTAATTGTAAAAACCGGTTTGTTTATTGCCTTGCCTGCTGGTCTGGAAGCTCAAGTGAGACCAAGAAGTGGATTAGCTGCTAAAAGAGGGGTTACCGTATTAAACAGCCCAGGAACGGTAGACGCAGATTACAGAGGAGAAATAGGGGTAATATTGGTTAATTTATCTAATGAAGACTTTTTAATAAAAGACGGAGAAAGAATAGCTCAATTAATAATAGCTAAACACGAACAAATTACTTGGAAAGAAGTTTTAATTCTAGATAAAACAGAAAGAGGAGAGGGAGGATTTGGAAGTACTGGTGTATAAAAAACCACTGTTAAAAAGTGGCTTTTTGTTAGATTTTTGTATTACTGATTGTCTATAGCTTCTTTAATTTTAACTTCTAATTCTTCTGATAAATCTGGATTATCTTTTATTAATGATTTAACCGCATCTCTTCCTTGTCCTAGTTTGGTTTCTCCATAACTAAACCAAGACCCGCTCTTTTTCACGATTCCAAGCTCTACACCAATATCTAAAACTTCTCCAACTTTGGAGATACCCTCTCCGTACATAATGTCAAATTCTGCTATTTGAAATGGTGGCGCAACTTTGTTTTTAACGACTTTTACTTTTGTTTGATTACCTATTACCCTATCTCCGTCTTTTATTTGTGTTCTTCTTCTTATATCTAATCTTACGGAAGCATAAAACTTTAATGCATTACCTCCTGTAGTTGTTTCAGGGTTACCAAACATAACCCCTATTTTTTCTCGTAACTGATTAATGAAAATAACAGTACATTTTGTTTTGCTTATTGTTCCTGTTAACTTTCGGAGCGCTTGTGACATTAAACGGGCATGAAGACCCATTTTTGAATCGCCCATTTCTCCTTCAATTTCTGATTTTGGTGTTAAAGCAGCTACAGAATCTATCACAACAATATCAATTGCACCTGAACGAATTAAATTGTCTGCTATTTCTAAAGCTTGCTCTCCATGATCTGGCTGAGAAATAATTAAATTATCTATATCTACACCTAGATTTGAAGCATAAAAACGATCAAAGGCGTGCTCTGCATCAATAAAAGCGGCTATACCTCCTGCTTTTTGTGCTTCTGCTATAGCGTGAAGTGTTAATGTTGTTTTTCCTGAGGATTCTGGACCATATATTTCTACAACCCTACCTCTTGGATAACCACCAACACCCAAAGCTAAATCTAAACCTAAAGAGCCTGAAGAAATTGCCTCTACTTCTTCTACAACAGAATCACCCATTTTCATAACAGATCCTTTACCATAAGTTTTATCTAGCTTATCTAATGTTAGTTGTAGTGCTTTTAATTTTGCTTGTTTTTCTTTATCTTTTGACATAAATCTAGTTTGTTTTACTAATTTCTATTTCAGTATCACAAGGTACAAAAATTGAATAGTTTTTTTTATTAGAAAAAGATTATTTTTGATTCGTTTTTTTATTTTAATGAGTACTCATAAACACTTTATATTTCATAAGCCCTTCGGAACTATTTCTCAATTTGTAAATCCTAATAAGAGGAGAAAAAAATTACTAGGTGAACACTATGATTTTCCGAAAAAAACAATGGCTATAGGTAGATTAGATGTTAATTCTGAAGGGTTGCTTCTTTTAACAACAGATGGAAAAATGAGTGAATTTATAAGAAGTAAAAAAATAGAGAAGGAATACTATGTCCAAGTAGATGGTAATTTTACAAAAGAGGCTATTAAAAAATTAAAACAAGGGGTTGAAATAGGTTTTGATGGAAAGAAATATTTAACTAAAGATTGTCAGGCATCAATTATAAATAATCCCAACTTTAAAAACAGAACTCAAAAAATTAGAGATGACAGACACGGCCCAACTAGTTGGATTTCTATAACTATAACAGAAGGAAAGTTTAGACAAGTTAGAAAAATGACCGCAGCTGTAGGATTCCCAACTTTAAGATTAATAAGAGTAAGAATTGGTGAAGTTTTACTAGAAGGAATTGATTTAGGTGAGGTAAAAGAAGTAAAAAGTTTTGTTTAGCTTTTCAACATTTTGATATGAGGAATATCGTCTTCTAAATATTGTTCTCCTTCTTGAACGAAACCTAAGTTATTGTAAAAATTTATAAGATATGCTTGAGCTGAAATTAAAATTTCTTTTTCTTTGAATTTTTTTTCTATAAACTCTATTGAGTTTTTAACTAGATGATCTCCATATTTAAATCTTCTGTGTGTTTTTTTCACTATAATTCTTCCAATACTTGATTTTGAAAAATAATCTCCTGGTTTAAAAACTCTCGCGTAAGCTGTTAATATAGAATCTTTATAACCTAACACATGATATGCTAATTGATCTTTTCCATCAAGGTCTTGATAGACACAATTTTGTTCTACTACAAAAACTTCTGATCTTAATTGTAAGATAGAATATAGCTCTTGAGTAGATAATTGATTAAAGTCTTTTATTTTAAAATCTAACTTAGACATCCTGTAATTTTATCAACTCTTTTCTGGTGTCTTCCTCCTTCAAATTCTGTATCTAAAAAAGTCTCTACCATTTTAATCGCTTGAGGTATGGAAGTAAATCTAGCTGGTATACATAAGATGTTCGCATTATTGTGTTGTCTTATTAATTCTACTATTTCCTTTGTCCAACATAGACCGGCCCTAACCTCTTTATATTTATTTGCTGTCATAGCAACACCATTAGCACTTCCACAAATTAATATACCAAAAGAAGATTTTTTTAAAACAATATCTTGAGCTACAGGGTGAACATAATCAGGATAATCTACACTATTATTTGTATCTGTTCCATAATTATCTACTGTTATATTTTTACTTTTTAAAAATTCTATAATAGCAAATTTATAATCTGTTCCAGCGTGATCATTCCCTATAGATATATTCATAAAATATTGATTTATATAATATTAATTATAAACAAAAATACAAATAGATAGGGTTATCAACAGTGATAGAAATAAGAATTAAGAAAATTATTATTAACTTTTTGTTTATCAATTGATTAATGATTTTTTATTAATTGTTAAGAACTGGTAATAACCCTTTAAAAATAAAATTTTTTAATTCATTTAATTTATTAAGTAAATTTTTAATTAAAAGAATTAAAATAACTTTTCAATTTTTAATATGTATTTGTAAACAATTTTTATTAGAAAAATAAAGGGTTATTAACTAATAATTAATTAAGAATAAATGTTTATACTCTAATATATATATGTTAATAACTAAAAAAAAATATTGATTTAAAAGAGATTAACTAGCTAATAAAATGTGAAATATTTTTAATAAGTAACAAAAACAAATAATTAAATAGATTTAAATATTAACTATTAACAATCTATAATATATATTAAATAAAATTTTAAAAATTAGATAAATAAATAATAATAATATAGATTGTTAATAAAGCCTTTTTTAATTAATTAAAAATAGAACTGCATTTTGTTTGATTGTTACATTCAAAGAACCATTTCCTATTATTTCTCCATCTGCTTCTATGGTTGAATTATAATTATCCAAAATTTTTAATTCTCTTGTTTTATAGTTAGTCACTTTTCTATGATGTATTATATCACCGTTATATAATTTAGGAATATTAAAAAGTAAATCTAAAAAAGAAATATTTTTAACAATAGTTATATCAAGTAAACCATCTTTTGGGTTTGGATCCTTTGTAACCCTCAAACCCCCACCAGAATATTTACAAATTCCAAATAATATCATTAAACATTGTTCATTAATAGTTTTATTATTAATAATAATTTTATACTTAGTTTTCTTGTAAGAAAATAAACTATACAAACCACTTACTAAAAATGCTAATGATCCCATTTTTTTCAAGTAATTTAAATTCTTAACAACATATCCATCATAACCCGTTCCCGCAAGGTTATTAAAGTATTCTTTCTTTCCATTCAATAATGTTATACAACCAATATCTTGTAAAACTGTAGTGTTTTTCAAAATTACATCTATTGATTTTTCAATTGAATTAGGAATATTATACGTTCTTATCCAATCATTACCAGTTCCTAATGGAATTACTCCAAGTTTAATTTTAGATGTTTTTATATATCTTTGCTTCATTATTCCGTTTACAACATGATGTAGAGTTCCATCACCACCTACGGAAATAATATTTCTATATCCTTGTTCAATAGCTTTATCAACAAGAATTACTTCGTGTTTTCTGTATTCTGTGAAAGAGTAAGAAAAATTAATATTTTTTAATTTTAAAATATAAGTAATTTTTTCCCATGATTTTTCAAAATTACTATTACCAGAATGTGGATTAACAACAATAAAAAATGAATTTAACATACATAACAATATAAAAGGAATATATAAAAATGAATGATAATTGTTTAATTATCTTACTTACATATATAATTTTGTATTTTTCTAAAATATAAAGATTGAAGATTTATGAGTAGAAAGAAAAAAATTTACAAAAAGAAAGGAAAAATAATAAAAGATTTAACAAAAAATATATTTAAAATACTGAACAAAGATTCTAGTAAACATTATAATTACAAACAAATATCAGCAAAACTTGGTGTCTCTGATACAGATGGTAAAACACAAATTCTCCAAAAACTTGTAGAACTTACAGGATCTAAAAAAATTAAAGAAATAGACAGAGGAAAGTTTCAAATTAATAATGATAGAAAATATCATATTGGAACTTTAGACATTACATCAAACGGCAATGGTTATTTCGTATCAGATGATTTTGAAAAAGATATATTTATTCCTTCTAATAATTTAGGAAAGGGTCTTCAAAACGATACAGTAAAAGCTTATATATATAAAAGAAATAGAAGTAATAAACAAGAAGCTGATATTGTAGAAATTATTGAAAGAGATAAAACATCTTTTGTAGGTGTGTTGCAATTAAGTAAAAATTTTGGTTTTGTTATTTGTGATAATAATAAAATGTATACTGATGTTTTTGTACCAAGATCAAAAATAAATAACGCTGATCATGGAGATAAAGTTCAAGTAACAATAACAGACTGGCCTGAAAACTCAAAAAATCCTTTTGGAAAAATAACACAAGTATTAGGTAAACCAGGAGATCATAATACAGAAATTCATTCAATTTTATTAGAGTATGGTTTACCTTACGAGTTTGAAAAAGAAGTAGAGGAAGAGGCTAATAAATTATCTTTAAATATCACTAAAGAAGAGATATTGAAAAGAAGAGACATGCGTCAAGATTTAACATTCACGATAGATCCTAAAGATGCAAAAGATTTTGATGATGCTTTGTCTTTTAAAAAATTAGATAATGGAAATTTTGAAATAGGAATTCATATAGCAGATGTGTCTCATTATGTTCAACCAGATACAATATTAGATACAGAAGCATTCAGTAGAGCTACATCTGTTTATTTAGTGGATAGAGTTGTTCCTATGCTTCCCGAAATTTTATCTAATGGAGCTTGTTCTTTACGTCCAGATGAAGAAAAATTAACTTTTTCTGCTGTATTTGAGCTCAATAATAAAGCTAAAATTATTAAAAAGTGGTTTGGTAGAACTGTCACTTATTCAGACAAGAGATTTGCTTATGAAGAAGCCCAAGCTATTATAGAGACTCAAAAGAATCACATACCCTCTAACGTCTCAATTACAGGAGAAGCTTATGATGTTAAAGAAGAAATATCAGATGCTATTTTAAAATTAAATGAATTATCTAAAATATTAAGAGAGAATAGGATGAAAAATGGGGCTATATCTTTTGATAGGGTAGAAGTAAAATTTAATCTAGATAAAGATGCAAATCCTGTTGGAGTTTATTTTAAAGAAGCCAAAGATGCAAATAAACTAATAGAAGAGTTTATGTTATTAGCAAACAGAAAAGTTGCAGAATTTATAGGAAAAAACAACAATCAACCAAGCAATAAAACTTTTATATATAGGGTTCATGATGAACCAGATATTGAAAAGTTAGCAACTTTACAAAACATTGTCTATAATTTCGGTTATAAAATGGATACTCAAACCAGAGAAAGCACTACCCAAAGTTTAAATAAACTATTAAAAGATGTGCATGGTAAAGCAGAAGCAAACATGATAGAAACACTAGCAATAAGATCTATGAGTAAAGCTGTTTATACCACACAAAATATTGGTCATTATGGATTAGCGTTTAATTACTATTCTCATTTTACATCACCTATTCGCAGATATCCAGATGTAATGACTCATCGATTATTACAACACTACTTAGACGGAAAAAATTCACCAAAACAAGATGATTATGAAGTAAAATGTAAGCACACATCAAAGCAAGAAGAACTTGCGTCAAAAGCAGAAAGGCAATCAATAAAATACATGCAAGTTAAATATATGCAAGATCATTTAGATGAAGAATTTTCTGGTGTTATATCAGGGGTTACTGAATGGGGTCTGTATGTTGAAATTACCTCTAATAAATGTGAAGGAATGGTTAGAATTAGAGATATTAAGAATGATTATTACATATTTGAAGAGAAACAACACGCAATAGTGGGACAAACAACAAAACATATTTATCAATTAGGAGATGAGGTAACTGTAAAAGTAAAAAACACAGATTTAGAGAGAAAACATTTAGATTTTACACTTATAGAACAATAGATAATTTAAAAAAATGTTTATATAATTAAGATTTGCAATTACAAAAAAATGAAAAATTACACCCTATTATTTATTATATTAATTAATACGCCATTATTTGCTCAATCTACTAAAACAACATCTTTAGGTGATTTTTATAAAATAAAAATATTTAGCGGTATTAAATTAGAATTAATAAAAGACAAAGAAAATAAATTAGAAATAACAGATAATGAAACAGATAGGGTTAGATTTAAAAATAACAACGGAGTTTTAAAAATAAGTTTAAAGTTTCCAGATAATCTTTCAGCTAAAGAGACAGAAGTTAAATTATATTATACACAAGATATTCTGGTAATAGACGGAAACGAAGGCTCAACAATTACCGGAAATGGTATTTACCAAACAAATTTAGAGGTTAAAGCTCAAGAGGGCGCAACTATTCAATTAAACATAAATACCAAACATTTAAAAGTTAGATCAGTAACAGGCTCCATTATTAAACTTACGGGAAAAACAAAAAACCAAGAAATAGAAGTAGATTTATATGGTGTTTATCACGGGTATGGTTTAGAAATAATAGGCAATACAATAGTAAAATCCGGAATAGGATCGAAAGCAGAGATCATAACAGGAGAAACATTAAATGCTAAAGTAAGTTTTGGAGGGTCTGTCTTATACAAAGGAACACCAGAAGTAAAACAGACAAAAAAAGTGGCAGGCGGAATTATAAAGCAAATGAATTAATTCATTGAAACGTTTTTGTATCTTTGTTAAATAAATTTAAATTAAACAATGACTTTTAATATATTTCTTTTAGGTATGCCAAGCGTAGGTTCTTGGGTAATAATAGCTCTAGCACTTTTATTATTTTTTGGTGGAAAAAAAATACCAGAACTTATGAAAGGTCTAGGTGGTGGAATTAAAGAGTTTAAAAAAGCTTCAAAGGACGATAAAAAGGATGACGAAAAAATAGAAGAAAAGAAATAACTTTTTTATAATTTTACAGCAGTTCCAGAAGCTGTTACCATTAACATACCTCCGTTCTTACCAACTGTTTCGTAATCTAAATCAATTCCAATAACAGCATTCGCATTTAATTTTATAGCTTCTTCTTTCATTTCTTTCAGAGCGGTGTCCTTTGCCTCTCTTAGAACTCTTTCGTAAGAGCCTGATCTCCCGCCAACAATATCTCTTATACTAGCAAAAAAATCTTTAAAAATATTTGCACCTATAATAGTTTCACCGGTAACAATTCCCAAATAGTCATTTACTGGTTTACCTTCAATAGTATTTGTTGTGGATAGTATCATAGATTATTTATCTAATTTTTTATTCTTTTTCATAGCTTCTCCAATCTGATTACTAGCTGTAAAGCTCGCAACCATGTCATTTAACATTTGGCTTCCTGCTTGAGGTGAGTTGGGTAATAAAATTAAATTACTATTTGTTTCTTGACCAATAGATTGAAGCGTATCATAATGTTGTGTTACTACAATTAAAGCAGACGCTTCTTGAGAATTTATCCCTACTTTATTTAAAACCTCAACAGACTCCTCTAAACCGCGAGCAATCTCTCTTCTTTGATCTGCTATACCTTGCCCTTGAAGTCTTTTGCTTTCTGCTTCCGCTTTTGCTTTTTCAACAATTAAAATACGTGCTGCATCACCCTCGTATTGAGCAGCGGTTTTTTCTCTATCTGCAGCATTAATTCTATTCATAGCCGCCTTTACTTGAGCATCTGGGTCAATATCTGTCACAAGTGTTTTTATAATATCGTATCCGTACTCAACCATTGCATCATTCAGCTCTGCCTTTACAGCAATAGCCACGTCGTCTTTTTTTACAAATACATCATCTAATTTCATTTTAGGAACTTCAGCTCTAACCACATCAAAAACGTAAGAAGTTATTTGATCATGAGGATAATCCAACTTATAAAAAGCATCACTTACTTTTTCTTTAATAACCTTAAATTGAACAGAAACTTTAAGTTTTACGAAAACATTATCAAGTGTTTTTGTTTCAATAATCACATCAAGTTGTTGAATTTTTAAACTTAATCTTCCTGAAATTCTTTGAACAACAGGAATTTTTAATTGTAAACCAGACTGCTTAACGCTACTAAATCGACCAAAAGTCTCAATAATAGCAGCAGTTTGTTGTTTTACAATAAAGAAAGCTCCATAAATTAGAAAAAAAATTAACCCCAAAACAATTGGTAGGAAGAAAGAAGACATAAACGTAGTTTTAAATATTAATACTAAATAAATTTAGATAAAAGAAAGCTTATCTACAAGATAAGACGCAACAAAGAATTAATGTTACAAATTAAGCAGCTATTTTTTTTTCACAGAAGCTTTGTATTTCTTCCATTTTTTTAGTTGCTTGGCAGATAATATTTCTTCTAATTCTAAGTTTAATTTTTTATCTTTTTCCTCAATAATACTTATTATAGGTTTAAAAGTTTTTGTAACCTCCTTGTTAGCTAACCGAAGAGGCGTAGGATCCCTATTTTCAATAGCTTCTTTTTGAGCAGCTTCCATTTTTAACTTCCCTTCCGAAAATAAAAAAGTATTAATTCTTTTAATTTGCTTTAATTCTTTATTGTAGGAATTTAAAATTGAAAATACTTTCAAATAAGTGTCAGAGGTTTCTTTTATTCCTATTTTTTTTGAAACTTTCTCAATATTGTAAAAGATCAAACCAACAGCTTTTTCCACATTAATTTTTGGAGCTCGAGGTTTTTGTGTTGCCATAGGCTGCCTGGACCGCATATTTTGTCTTCTGTTAAATTGTGAATTATATTGTGCTTCAGCAAAAAATGTTGAAAAAAACAAAAAAATAAAAAAGATGTGTTTTATCATGACAGTGTGTTTATAATTTTATGTATTCGAATAATAGATTCTTCTTTACCAATCATTTCAATAATGTCAAACAAGTGAGGTCCTTTCATATCACCCACCATAGCAAGTCGAAGAGGCTGCATTATTTTTCCAAACCCCATTTCTTTAGAGGTAATCCACTCTTTAACAGTTTTTTCTATTGTAGTAGAAGAAAAATCATCAATAGGTGTAATTAGAGAGGCTACTTCTTTCATTAATTCTCCAGTATTTTCTTTCCACTGTTTTCTGCTTGCTTTTTCATTGTAAGAAGTGGGCGTTTCAAAAAAGTAATTACTTAAAGTCCAAAAATCTTTCACAAAAACAGCTCTTTCTTTAATAAGTGAAACCACTTTATTTATGAAGTTATAAGAGAAATTTAATCCTTTTTCTTTAAGTATGGTTTCATATAGTTGGGTTAACTCATTATTTGTTTTATTTTGAAGATATTGCTGGTTAAACCAATTGGTTTTATCCAAGTTAAATTTTGCCCCCGATTTACTAACTCTCGAAAGCTCAAATGAAGTAATTAAATCGTCAAGTGTAAAAAGTTCTTGATCAGTTCCTGGATTCCAACCAAGAAAAGATAGCATGTTAATAAACGCATCTGGAAAGTAACCATCTTCTTTGTATCCTCTAGAAACTTCTCCGGTTTTTTCGTTTGTGTATGCTAAAGGAAAAACAGGAAAACCTAACTTATCACCATCCCTTTTACTTAATTTTCCCTTCCCAACAGGTTTTAATATAAGAGGAAGATGCGCAAACTTAGGAACAGGCCATCCAAAAGAGTTATAAAGCAATACATGTAATGGTAAAGAAGGCAGCCATTCTTCCCCACGAATAACATGACTAATTTTCATTAAATAGTCGTCAACAATATTTGCTAAATGGTAGGTGGGCATTCCGTCAGATTTAAACAAAACTTTATCATCTAGCGTATTTGTATCTATGTTTATGGTTCCTCTTATTTCATCACTTAAAGTTAATGACTCATCTTTTGGTGTTTTAAAACGAATTACAAAATCGTCACCATTTTCAATTCTTTTTCTGGTTACATCTTTTGGCAATACTAATGAATTAACTAAACGTCCTTTTTCTCTGTTATGCCAGTTGTATATAAAAGTTTTACCCTCTAACTCGTGTTGTCTTCTGTGCTCATTAAGCTGATCTGACGTGTCAAAAGCATAATATGCATTTCCTTCTTTTATTAACCTTTCTGCGTATTCTTTATAAATACTTTTTCTTTCCGACTGTCTGTAAGGCCCATATTTTTCGTTTTTACCAGGCCCTTCATCAAAAGGAATATTACACCAATTTAAAGAGTCTATAATATATTTTTCTGTTCCAGGAACATATCTATTTAGGTCCGTATCTTCTATTCTTAAAATAAAAGTACCGTTCATTTTTTTTGCAAACAAGTAGTTATATAAAGCGGTTCTAACCCCACCAATATGAAGTGGTCCTGTAGGGCTAGGGGCAAAACGAACACGAATATCAGATTTCATTTAATGTAAATTTAGATCACAAAGATACCTTTCTAATGTCATATACAAAAAGCATTTTATAGCGTACTTGTTTGATAAAAATCTTTGCCAACTATCTTTAAAAAGATATACATAAAAGTGTTATTTTTATTGAAGAATGCAATCATCAATAAATATTGAAAATAAGTTAGCCCTTTTTTATAAAAAGTATTATAAGAATGAGCTTATCAAAGGGTGTATTTTCTTTTTTTCCTTAGGTGTATTGTATTTAATCATTACAATTTATGTAGAGTCTTTATTGTGGTTAAAGCCTATAAATAGATTTGTTTTGTTTTGGCTTTTTATTGTTATAGAGCTTTTATT
>Ga0233438_10001018_pt1 | contig 32781 bp, 43 predicted proteins | sample SI_123_September_FD_182720 | JGI IMG/M metagenome (GOLD analysis project Ga0233438, IMG submission 182720) | Seawater microbial communities from Saanich Inlet, British Columbia, Canada - SI_123_September2016_10_MG | ecosystem: Environmental > Aquatic > Marine > Inlet | place: Canada: British...
TAAAGCAGCAAGTGTAGGTGCAACTGCTACTAGCCAAAGTGCTCCAGCAGCCGCACCAACACCAACAGCCGCACCAACAGTAGCTGAAGATGTTCCTTTTAAGTCAACTGAAGAAGCAGCAGCTGAACCTGCGGCGGCCGGCGGAGCACAAGACATTCTTGCAATGATCCGTTCACGTCAAGGTTAATACATGTAAGCTAAAAGGGTTGCTTTTACAAGATGCAACCCTTTTTAGTTGCTCAGCTTTATAGGAGAATTTAATGGCTAGTAAAACATTCGATCCAACGAAGTTCCGTAATTCGTTGACAAAATCTATTACGGGTATGAGTGCAGGCTTTAACGATCCAACAGACTGGATCAGTACAGGCAACTTTGCACTCAATTACTTGCTAAGTGGCGACTTTCAAAAAGGTATTCCGCTAGGTAAAGTAAGTGTATTTGCAGGAGAATCAGGCGCAGGTAAATCCTACATTGTGTCAGGTAACATTGTAAAGTACGCACAACAACAAGGTATTTTTGTTGTTCTTATTGACAGTGAAAACGCACTTGACGAATCATGGCTACAAGCATTGCAAGTAGATACAGACGAAAGTAAATTACTTAAACTTAATATGGCAATGATTGATGATGTTGCTAAAACAGTTAGTACATTTATGGAAGACTATAAAACAATGAACGAGGAAGAACGTCCTAAAGTATTGTTTGTAGTTGACTCGCTTGGTATGCTTATGTCACCTACTGAAATGGACCAGTTCCAAAAAGGTGATATGAAAGGTGACTTTGGACGTAAGGCAAAGGCACTAAAAGCACTTGTAACTAACTGTGTGAATATGTTTGGTAGTTACAATGTAGGTATGTGCGTTACTAACCACACATATGCATCGCAAGATATGTTTGATCCAGATGATAAGATTTCAGGTGGTTCAGGCTTTGTGTATGCATCAAGTATGGTTGTTGCTATGAAGAAACTTAAACTTAAAGTAGACGCTGACGGCAACAAAACATCTAAAGTACATGGTATTAGAGCAGCGTGTAAAGTAATGAAAACACGCTATAATAAACCGTTTGAAAGTGTGCAAGTTGAAATTCCGTATGAAACCGGCATGGATCCATATTCGGGCATGTTTGATTTGCTTGATGCAAAAGGCTTGCTAGAAAAGCAAGGCAACCGTTACAAGTTTATTATGAGTGACGGTGAAGAGATCCTTGAGTTCCGCAAGCGTTGGACAGGCGAATTACTCGATAAGGTTATGGCAGATTTGCCAGCTAAAGAAGCACAAGTTGCAGCCGAAGAAGCAGAAGCTGATCGTCTAGCAAGAGAAGCAGAACTAGCTGAATTAGATGCCCAATTGGTAAATACCGATGATAACTTAATCGAGGAAACAACTGATAATGAATGAAGAACAAATTGCAGACATTTGGACAATGTTCAAAGAGCATCTTGACAAAAAACACGTTGAGATGGCAGCGGAACGATACGTAGATACGTTAGCTGATTACGGTGTAAGTGATGAAGTATTTCGAGAAGTTCTCGGTACAGAGTCTAATCTAGATGAAGCAATTAGCTATTATCTAGACTTAGACAGTGTCGATGATGACGATGAGGATTGGGACGAATAATGGCCGGATGGTATAGTCGTGTAAGCAGAGACATTAGTCAAATACCTGCTGCTATACAACATTTTGAAAATGAACTTATTACTGCTAAAGTAGAAGTAAAGTTAAAAGGAAATGTTGAAAAAGCCGCGGCAGAAATGCCGGGCATTGTCGAACAACGTTTTAATCAGCTTCAAGAAATTGAAGCTATACTACACTACTTAAATATTGAGCTACGTAGATTGCGTAGCTCATTTTTCAAAAAATATCTTGAGAACTATCAACGAGCTCTGTCTAGCCGCGATGTAGAAAAATACGTCGACGGCGAGGCAGACGTTGTTGACTATGAAAAGATTATTAATGAATTTGCATTGTTACGTAACAAATGGTTGGGTGTACTCAAAGCACTTGATCAAAAGCAATGGCAAATTACAAACGTAGTTAAACTACGAGTAGCAGGCATGGAAGATGCTACACTATAATGAAAGCATTTATTATACGTCTCGAAGAAAATGAACACTCTTGTACAATGGCTCAAGAGTGTTATGATCAGGCTGCTAAGTTTAACTTGCAGCCTGAATTCTTTAAGGCAATAAATGGACACAATGCAAGCTATCATTATGAGCGTACAGGTATTGTAAAGGGTGGCAAATTTAAAAAGAATCGTCCTGGTGTATCTGGTTGTTTCTTTAGTCACTTTTATTTGTGGGAAAAATGCATTAAGTTAAACGAGCCTATCATTATACTTGAACACGACGGTTATTTTATTCGACCTTTGCCTAAAGATATATTAACGCAATTTACTGATGTACTTAAACTAGATAGGATAGATCCATATAGTAGTAAATACGAACTTATGTTAGAAAACGAAAAGCATAACAAAGTGGCTGTTGATGATTATAAAAATCCAAATCCCAAAGACTTGTCTAAGAAAGGAATTAGTAATTATTTTAAAGGCGCATACTCGTATATACTAAAACCAGCGGGTGCTAGAAAATTAGTGTATAGTGCTAGAACATACGGACACCGCCCGGCAGACCAACAAATAAACAATACAGTATTAAACCTTAAAACTACAATACCTACAGTAGCAAGATTGCATCCATTTTATGCAATTGGAAATAATATCGAAACTAAAAGTCTTACTAGGAATTTGTAGTGTTTAAGGTTTGGTGGCAGTCAAAAGAAAATAATTTTGGAGATATTTTAAATCCTCATATTTTTAATTATTTTCAGATTAATTATAAATTTTCACATCTAGAAGCAGCTGATACATTATGTATCGGATCTGTTATAAGACGAGCACGAGAAAATTTTAATGTGCTTGGTTCAGGAATCATGTTTGCTAAAGATAAACCGCATCCTAAAGCAAACTATCATTTTGTAAGAGGCCCTCGCACTAGAGAAAATATATTATTAAATGGCGGACACTGTCCACCTATATACGGCGACCCTGCACTTCTATTACCTTTATTTTGTAATGAAAGTGAAAAGAAATATGATTTAGGAATTGTTCCACATTTTGTTGATTACAATTTTGTAAAAGAAACTTATCCTAATTATCACGTAATAGATTTATTAAACAAAAATCCTTTAGAAGTTGCTAAACAAATTACTGAATGTAGACATATAATTTCTAGTTCCTTACACGGCATTATTGCTGCCCATGCCTACCAAATACCAGCTGCTTGGGTCAAATTTTCTAATAATATTAAGGGCGATGATATAAAATTTTATGATTATTTTGAAGGCGTAAATTCTAAACCTATACTAAGTACATTAGAGACGCCAAAATATCAAACTGTTAGTTACGATATTAATAATATTAAAAATGCCTTTACGGCATTAATTAAGGAAACATAAATGTTATTACAAGAATTTTTATTTAAGGAAGCATTAAAAGAACACGGCATTGAAGACGTAAAATTAAAATTAGATCATAAAAATGGACAAACTAGTATTAGGAACAAAGTTGAAAAATTTTCACTTGGTATTAAATATCCTAAATATTTTCTAAGTAATATTGCTAAACTTGATCATACTAAAAAATACGACTATTGCTTTATAGGTTCAACAACTGACGGACTAGGACGTTCAGAAATTATAGAAAGATACTATCAGTATAATAGCAAACTAGGTCATTCTAGCAATGGAAGAGATCCAAAAATAAAATTTGGATTTGACGAAAACTATTATCAAATAATGGCAAACTCAAAATTTGGTCTTGCACCGGGTCATCCCCAAATGCCAAAACATCCTAATCGATGGACTTATAGATTTATCGAAGCAGCATTTTGTAGAGCTATTCCAGTACATTTTAAAGAAACAATTTATGGCGACTCATTTATCAAAGATATATTTTATGTATGGGACGATGATGTTCCGTGCGTAATAGATAATCACGAAGAAATTGTAGAAGAAAATTATAAAAAAGCTGTAGAATATTGGACTTTACAACCTAATGAAGTTAAGAAAATAAAACAATTACTTAAACTTTCATAACTATATTTACTGTTAACCTCCATATATAAATATCTACATGAATAGAGTAGTATTAGTTACCGGAGGCTTTGATCCCTTACACTCAGGGCACATCGCATATTTTAAAGCAGCACGAGAACTTGGTGACCATTTAGTTGTTGGAGTAAACAGTGATGAATGGTTAACACGCAAGAAGGGCAGACCGTTTATGTCCTTTGAAGAACGTTGTGCTATCATCAAAGAACTAACAGTAGTTGACAGAGTTATTGGATTTAACGATTCTGACGATACTGCTAATCATGCAATATTTCAATTACAAAGCACAACAGGGTCAGGTACAAAAATTATCTTTGCCAATGGCGGAGATAGAACAAAGTCCAATATACCTGAAATGCAATATACTAATGTAGAATTTGCATTTGGTGTTGGTGGTGAGAGCAAAGCCAACAGTAGTAGTTGGATACTTGATGAGTGGAAAACACAAAAGACAGAACGTGACTGGGGTTACTGGCGTGTGCTAGATAACAGACCTGAGAAAGGGTACAAAGTAAAAGAACTTGTAATCTATCCAGGTAAAGCACTAAGTGACCAAAAACACTTTAAACGTTCAGAAGAATGGAATGTACTAGAAGGTACAGTTAAAATGGACACTGAATGGAATGGTATACAAAGTAGTATACTACTAGAACAAAAAAGTAGAACATTTGAAATTGGTAAGGAAGTGTGGCACAAGGCAAGCAATCCTGGAACTGAAAATGCTCACATATTAGAAGTTCAATGGGGTGAGTGCTACGAAGAAGACATAGAAAGAAGAGATTAAATGAAGCCATTAAGAATTTATGTAGGCTGGGACAGCAGAGAAGATATTGCGTATCAAGCATGTAAGCAAAGTATTTTAGATACTGCAAGTGTTGATGTTGAAATTATTCCTCTAAAGCAACGCATCTTAAAACGAGAAGGACTATATTGGCGCAAGTCAGATAAACTTGCATCAACTGAGTTTACTTTTACACGCTTTCTAATTCCTGAGCTTGCAGAGTTCGACGGCTGGGCATTGTTTATCGACTGTGACTTTATTGCAACAGATGATGTTAACAAGTTATTTGCGCATGCCGACGACAAGTATGCTGTAATGTGTGCGCAACACGATTACACGCCTAAAGAAGGACTAAAAATGGATGGTAAGCAACAGCATAATTATCCAAGAAAAAACTGGTCCAGCATGATGCTGTTTAACTGTGCTCACTCTTCGAACAAAACTTTAACAAAAGACTTAGTAAATGACCCAGACATTGACGGCAAGTATTTGCATAGATTTAGTTGGCTCAAAGACAGCGAAATAGGTTCAATTAGTCACGAGTGGAATTGGTTAGTAGGATGGTACAAAGAACCACAAGACGGCAAGCCTAAGTTTTTACATTATACAGAAGGCGGTCCTTGGTTTGAACAATACAAAGACTGTGAATACAATTTAGAATATTATAGAGCTGAACGCAAGTATTACGAAACAGCAATTAAAGGTGCTGAACAAAAAGTTATTAATGCAAAATCTAAAGGATCAAATTTTGACTCACTAACTGTGCCGCACGATACTAAAAAAGCAATTCAAGCAATAATTACAACTCCAATTGATCCTACAGGAAAATATTACGGACTTACACAGGAAGAAGCAATGAAAGTTATTCAAAATAAATTTATGAAGGGTACAATTCATAAAAATGCAGCAATTGATCCAGAAGAAGGTATTAGCAAACACAAGGACGGATTGCAGTATGACGAATACTTACAGAGCTTTGTAGTTGGCAGCGGCGGTAGATTAAGTGATTGGAAAACAGAAGAAACTACAGATACTCCATTAATTATTAGAGGACTCGGTGGCGGCAGTCGTAAAGCAATCAAACACTGTTGGGAAACTGGTAGAGAGTTTTATGCTATTGACACTGGCTACTTTGGTAACGAAGGCAGTAAAGCAAAGATATGGCATCGTGTTACAAAGAACGAATTACAAAATACACAACCTATTATTTCAAGACCAGATGATAGATTGTTAAACTGGAAGTACAAAAAGTTTAAGGACGACGGCAAAAAGATTTTACTTGTACCGCCTAGTGAAAAAGTAATGATGCTTTGGAATCAACCAAGTCCGGAAGAATGGGTACAACAAGTAAGTGCAGAATTACGAAAGTATACAGATCGTCCTATCGAGATTAGACTAAAACCGGATCGCAGAGATCGTATTACAAATCAATCACTAGAAGCAGCAATGGCAAAAGATGTATATTGTGTTGTAACCTACAACAGTATTGCGGCACTAGAAGCACTTAACTTTGGTAAACCTGCTATTGCACTAGGACCAAACTGTGCTACAGCAGTATGTAATACTGAATTAAAAGATATTGAAAATCTCAATCGTCCTGACAAAGACGAGATGTACGCTCTTATGTGTCACCTAAGTTATTGTCAATTTAATCGTGAAGAAATGATGAGCGGATATGCCTGGGAAATGGTTAAGTGAAAGTAGTTAGTTACTATGATGTAGTACCTGCTAAAAACAAAAGTCAAGAAAAGTTTGACATACTCACAAAGTTTGTACAAGGCGTAAACGCTGCTGGCGACACAGGTATATTGCATAGAGGTACTAATTTAATTGATGCCGATGTAGGCGTAATACAAGGCTGGCAACACGAGCGTGGCAAAAATGCACCTCATCTACGTTTACGTCAAAGTGTAATTGACTGTACTCGCAACAGGCATGTTGTTAGTGCAGACGCTAACTTATTCTTATATGCAAATAAAACTAACAAGCCGCATCATTATTTAAGATACAGTTTTGACGGAGTATTTCCTAACACTGGCATATACTGCGATACTACTCCAGATCCAAAACGTTGGCAACAAATTAGTCGAGACTGTGATATTAATTTAGAGCCTATAAAAAACAAAGGCAAGCACATTTTAGTTTGTGCGCAACGCCAAGGAGGATGGAGTCTCGGCAAACACAAATTAATTGACTGGCTATTAATTACTTGTACAAAAATACGCCAACATAGTGATCGTCCGATTATTGTAAGACTGCATCCTAAAGATAATGAATCAAATAGACAAGCAAATAAGATCTCACAAACATTAAGAAAAATTAATAAGGTTGCACTTAGTAGTAACAGAGACAGTATAGAAAGTGATTTAATTAATTGTTGGGCTGTAGTTAATCATAACAGTAGTGCTATTGTAGGACCTATTATACAAGGTTATCATGCTTTTATAACAGATCCAATAACCAGTCAATGTGCCGAAGTTACGCATACTGAGTTTGAAAAAATTGAATCGCCACAAGAGTTTGATAGACAGCGTTGGCTAGAACGCATTAGTATGTTTCATTGGAAGTTTAATGAGTTAGAGGACGGAACTGCCTGGCGACATATGCGTCAGTACGTTTAATTTTTCCAATAGTCTTCTGTTCTATTAACCATAATATCTTTCTTATCACTCTTACCTTTATTTTTACGTCCGCCCTTCATATGATCAATCCACTTACCTAACGGTCCATTAATTAATGGATGTCCGCCTCCGCCTGACTTAGCTTCACGCAAATACATATCTGCACTATAATCATGTGACGGAAATTGATTATACATTTTTAATACTTCACCAAAGATGTAACTGTCATGCCATTCATCTAACAAGAACATTCCGTTTTCTGCATCTTCATACATACGTTCAAACTCTTTAAGAAACTCGTGACACACAGGATGATTTAAGTTTAATCCGTAGAAGCCACACTCAGGCCACGTCTGTGATCCTTTGCCTCTGCCTACATATGTAATGTATGCATCTTTAGGTAACAGTTCTAAAAATTGTTCATATGTCCAATCACTGTGTACAAATGTATCTGCGTCCATCCACACACACCAGTCCTTAGAGCGTGTTACAGCGTCATACACAGCATAAGTCTTATTGGCGAAGCGTACAGCGTCCCACTTAAATTGCTTGTCCCAATCCTTACGTGTGTGGCGCTGTGGTTCATTACTAACGTCACCGTTGGCTTTAGGTATATGTCCCCACTTTGCTTTAAATGCATTTAGTTTAGGCAACACCTCTTTAGCATCTAATATTTCAATTCGACTTGGATCAGGGTTGTTAGGTTTGCAGTTTTCTGCATACACTAATAACTTAATGCGTTTGTCGACTCTTGCAGCAAAGCTATCTAAGAATCGCTGTCCGTATTTTGATAATCCTGCTGGGTGAAAAGTTGTAACCACTGTTATTGCCGGCATTGGAACTCCTTGTGTAAATATACTATATGGAGTATTTAACAAATGATTTTCTGCCTCTACACTGATAATGGCGCACTGAACAGCAAACCTGTTTTTGAAGCGTTTGCAAAAAGTATTATCGACGCTGGGCATAAAGTAATATACAACGAACCCTACAGAGTAATGGATCACTACGACAATTATGATGTTGCTGTTATATGGAGTGTTCTTTGGAATGGAAGAATGTCAAAGAATAAAACAGTATGGGAGCAAAATCGTTTACAAGATAGGCCAGTAATTGTTTTAGAAGTTGGTGGAATAAATAGAGGCACAACATGGAAGGTAGGATTAAATGGAATTAACAGAACTGCTTACTTTGGTGAGCAAAACAATGATAGGACTCGCGCTGATAACCTGGGACTGGTTTGTAAGCCTTGGAGATCCAACGGCGATTTTATTCTAATATGCGGTCAGCATAACAAAAGTTTACAGTGGCAACATATGTTACCTATGAGCGACTGGTTTATGCAAACTTACAGAGAAATCCGTAAACACACCGATCGTCCTATTGTGTTTCGACCACATCCGCGTTGTAGACTAGAACACATTGAACTTGGACTAAAGCATGTGTACAGGCAAGAACCAGTAAAGATAGGCGGCAGTTATGATGATTTTGATATGGGCTTTGATGATGTACATTGTACTATTAGCTGGAGTAGTAATCCTGGGATACATAGTGTCATCAATGGCGTTCCTGCTTTTGTTAGCACTCATAGTCTTGCTTATCCTGTAGCCAATGACATAGACTTTTTACATGACATCGAACAGCCTCTAATGCCTGACAGAACACAGTGGCTAAATGATTACGCATGGACAGAGTTTACTGTTGAAGAAATAGTTGCAGGAATACCACTTAACTGCTTGACATCTAAACTAAATTAAGTTATACTAGTTGTATGATATTAAATTTAGAAGATTGTTTAGAACACCTTGCAGGCCTGCGTGAGTCGCCTGTAAAGTTTACTATTGAAAAAACTGATGCAACTATTATGAATAGTATTGCTAGACAGTGTTTCAAAGGCGTAGCCCTAACTGATAGACAGTCTGCACTTATGTACGAAAAGTTGCAAACTTATCGTGAACAATTTATGAATTTAGATTGGGACTTTGATTACGCAGTTAATCAGTTACGTCAGCCTTTGCGCAGTATTGATAGAAGCAAATATATTAAACTTGTAAGTCATAGCGAAGCAATTGGTACCGAACACGTATACGAAGCATATAAAGATAAGTGGAAGTGGATTAAAATACGATTTCCATTCAGTAAAAAACTAATATGTAAAGTTGATACGATTGACAAGAATCATTCTAATTATTTTCATAGTAAAGGGTCTCATGAACATTATTTTTTATATAATGAAAAAAATACATTTGAAATTATAGAAAATTTTAAAAATAACGAGTTTGAAATTGATCAAGAATTAATAGATATGCATTCTCTATTAGACGAAATGAATAGCAATAAGTGTAATTATGTACCCGGTATATATGATTTAGAATTAAAAAATCTATCTAATCGTGCAGTGTCTTTTATGATTTCTGATGTTGGTGCTCCTTGTATCGACAACCTTGCATTATATAAAGATAGACAACAAAAATATGGATTACATTATTTTGATAAAAGTGATTTAGATAATAGTATTAATCGATTATCGCATTTAGGTCAAAAAATTGTTAATCGAAATTCTAGAACAGTCTTAGTAAATAGTGAAAAATACACAATACATAATTTAACAGAAAGTATTTTACAATTAGATCGTTTTCCGTTATTAGTAGTGTTACCCGAAGCAGAACCTTTAAACGATCTAGTAACAGTACATGAGTCTTTATGTGGATTCATAGATCCTAGTGAATGTACAGTGATGTTTAGACTTAGTAACAGCAGTGATTCTAATTTTAATGATTATATTAAAAATAATAATTTAAATTCAAAACTTGACAAAAATACAAAAGTAGTGTATATTAATACAAATAAGATACCAAAGCCTCTGATTACATCCGAGTGTATACCTAGTACTGTGTTATTTACACAAAGCTTGCGTGTTAATCCAAAGCTCGATCAATACCTTAAACAGTTTGATTTAGCAATACACTATGATAATAATGTCTCGCAATTTGCGAGATTTCAAAAAGACAGGATACAAGAACTTTAATGGCAAGTTGCAAACTAATTATCGAAGATGAAGTAAACATTAAGTTAGAAGGACTTGAGGTTGATGTTCGTCGTCAGCTCGCTAACGCACTCAAGTTTGAAGTGCCGTATGCAAAGCATATGCCTCAGTACAAACTAGGACGCTGGGATGGCAAGGTTGCTTTCTTTGGCATTGGCGGCAGCGGCTATGTCAATCACCTTGATGTAGTACAACAAGTGCTTGCAAAGAATCGAGTACAGATTGCTGACATTGAAGATAAACGTCATCCGGTTAAGTTAGACTTTACACCAGTTACAGAAACATACTGGAAGGAGCAAGGCATAGTATGGCCAGAAGGTCATCCAGCAGAAGGCGAAGATATTATTCTACGTGACTATCAAGTAGAAGCAATTAATAACTTTCTTAACAACCCACAGAGCTTGCAACAGATTGCTACTGGCGCAGGCAAAACAATTACCACAGCAACGCTGTCACACATAACTGAGCCGTATGGTAGAAGTCTTGTGATTGTCCCTAACAAGTCGTTAGTAGAACAAACAGAAGAGGACTATATTAACTGCGGTCTGGATGTAGGTGTGTACTTCGGCGACAGGAAGAACTTAGGTAAGACTCACACAATATGCACTTGGCAGAGTTTAAACATTCTAGACAAGAAGCACAAGGACGGATCAGCAGTGTTATCACTTGCAGAGTTCTTGGAAGGTGTAAGCACTATTATTGTCGACGAAGTACACCAAGCTAAAGCAGAAGTTCTCAAGAACTTGCTTACACGCAACCTACGGAATGCACCCATACGTTGGGGACTAACTGGTACTGTACCCAAAGAGAAGTTTGAATTTGAAAGTATTCATGCTAGTCTTGGTCCAGTTATTGGAAACATTAGTGCTAAGTCATTGCAGGACAAGGGTGTGCTTTCACAATGCCATGTAAACATTTGTCAACTTATTGATACAGTTGCACATACAGACTATCAGTCAGAATTAAAATATCTCGTAACCAATGAGGCAAGAATTGAATACATTGCAAAATTAATGAACAATGTAAGACAAGAAGGCAATACACTTATACTAGTAGACAGAATTAGCGCAGGCGAAATGCTGCGTGATCTAATACCAGGCAGCACATTTGTAAGCGGTGCTGTAAAAGTAAAAGATAGAAAGGAAACCTATGACACGATTCGTGAAGGAACTAATGAGGTTATTATCGCAACCTATGGAGTTGCTGCCGTGGGCCTTAACATTCCTCGTATTTTTAATCTGGTTCTGCTGGAGCCTGGCAAATCCTTTGTAAGAGTAATTCAAAGTATTGGTAGAGGCGTTCGTAAGGCAAAAGACAAGGACTTCGTACAAATTTGGGACATCACATCAACGTGCAAATTTGCGAAGAGACATTTAACACAACGAAAAAAATTCTATAAGGAAGCAGAATATCCCTTTACTATAGAAAAAATAGATTGGAACTAAACATATATGCAAATACTAACACTAGAAAATCGATGTTATAAATTAACAAATTTACCAGACACGATTGATGACGAAATACATTTTAATGTTCTCGATAACAGCGATCCTAAAAATCCTGATTTTTTCTTTATACCTTTAATTTTTGTAGAAAGCTTTAATGCACCTGCAATTGTATTAGAAATTAATGGTAAAGAAATCATGATGCCAGTAGATTGGTGTATGGCAGTAGGCGATAGTACTAGTGGAAATGATCTAGAAATACTTCCACTAACATCAATTAATGACAGAGGATTTGAAACATTCTTGTTTAATCCTTTAAGTAGCTTTAAATTTGATTTTGGTGATATTAAAATTACAAATTTCTACAATGATGTAAAATGGTACTTTCCTAAAATGCGTAACGGTCAATTGTTAGCTGTTCCGATAGAAGATGGGCCAGAACCATTGTGTGCATATTTTGTTAAAGATATTAGTCGACAGTGCGAACTAATAGATTATACTAACTTACTGTAAAGGAGATAACATGGGAATTAAAGCAGGTAAAGTATGGGGTGGAACAGAACTAATCCACGCTAACGGTGTACTGGAGTTTCACCGTATTAATTTTAACGCAGGTTATAAGTGTAGCGAACACGCACACGAATTTAAATGGAACGGATTCTTTGTCGAATCGGGCAAGATGCTTGTTCGAGTTTGGCAAGATGATCAAGGACTAGTTGATGAAACTATCCTTGAAGCAGGGGACTTTACACAAGTGAAGCCCGGAAAAATTCACCAGTTTGAAGGTTTGGAAGATGGTGTCGCTTTCGAATTATACTGGGCTGAATTTAATCACGATGACATTGTTCGTCGAACAAGCGGCACAGCAACAGGAAAGAAGAAATAGAATGTTTAAAAACATCGATAAAAAGTTGATGCTAAAACTTGCACTATTGCATGTTGTAGTAATCACAGTAAGTAACGCACTAGTTGCGATACCAGTAGAGATTGCTGGATATAAATTAACATGGGCGGCGTTTACGTTTCCAATTGTTATTCTAGCAACTGACTTAACAGTACGTATGTTAGGTAAGAACATTGCTCGAGCAACAATTGCCGCAGCATATCCAATTGCAATTATCACAAGTATTGCAGTTGTACTAGCAGAAGGTGCACCAGAGAGTGTAGCAATGCGTATTGGCTTTGCATCAGCAACAGCATATGCTGTAGGTACATTTATTGACGTATATGTATTCCAAGCAATTAGAGAGCGTATGAGTGTATGGTGGTTAGCACCTGCATTGTCAACTGTAGTTGCAAACGTAATTGACAGTTATACATTCTTTGCAGTTGCATTCAACAACAGCGCCGATGAGTACATGGCAGCTAACTGGATGGAAATTGCAGGATCACAAGCTGTACTAAAAATTGCAGTAGGTTTAATTATCTTCCTACCAGCATATGGGTTACTACTACGTTACATCAAAGGACGTAATGATGACACAGCCCAGGGGTAATTTACTACCCGGAGAAACAATGATATACGAGCGTAGCGATGGAGTCGTCTACGCTCGTTATCGAGACAAGCCTGACATTGAACGTTGGATTGTAGGCGGCGACCCGGCAGGAGTAGCAAGAGCCCAAGGCGATTTGTTAAACTATGCAGAGTGGCAAGAGCTATGTGCCCTCAGCTTAGAATACCCTACACTACGAAAATTGCTAGATACACTAGTAACAACTTATTATACAGTTAAGGAAAATTGATGAAATATGTAATTGACATTGACGGTACTATTTGCCAGGAAGTTATTATTCCAGGCACTGGTGGAAAGAAAGACTACGCTAAACATATTCCGATGCTGGATCGTATTGCAAAAGTAAATGCATTGTATGATGCAGGACACACAATAAAATATATGACAGCACGAGGGTGTGTAAGTAAAATTGATTATTATGATTTAACTAAAGATCAATTAATAAACTGGGGTGCAAAGCATCACGAACTAAGCGTAGGCGAAAAAGAGAACTACGATATTTGGATTGATGACAAAGCGTTTTGGAGTGAAAACTTCTTTAGAGAAACAGGAGAGTCATATGAGTGATCATAGATTTATTGCGGCAATGGATCACAGTGGCGGAAGCACAGGTGGCGTACTAGAACGTTATGGACGTGAGTACACAGAAGATAACAAAATGGAACGTGTACACGAAATGCGTATGCGTATGGTTAACTCACCTGACTTCAACGACTCAAACATTTGGGCGGCAATACTATACCAAGACACAGTAACACGAGGTATGGTTAATGTGCTTGATGAAAAAGGTATTGACACGTTCCTAAAGATTGACAGTGGTTGTGATGAAGATGGAACACTCAAACAGTTTCCAGTAAAGCAAATGTTAGAGTTTGCGACAAACGGCATTGGTCCTAAAATTTACGGCACAAAGATGCGAAGCATTGTACACGGTACAGGAATGGTACACCCTGTGCTTAAACAACAGTTTACACTTGCTCGCACTATTTGTGAGTATGGACTTGTACCAATCATTGAACCCGAAGTACCCATTGACCATCCTATCAAAGGAGAAGTTGAAGATGCTCTTATGTATCATTTACAAGAGTTTTTAGATGAGTTCCCAGGTAAATGTATTCTTAAACTAACACCTCCAGAAACACCCAACTTGTATCACAACCTTACAGTGTTTCCTAATGTAGAACGTGTTGTGTTTCTAAGTGGCGGATATAGCACAAACGAAGCGTGTAATAAACTTGGACTTAATGAAAATGTAAGTGCTAGTTTTAGTAGAGCATTATCAGAAGGGTTGACTTACAATTCAACAGACGACGAATTCAATGCTACAATTAGTAGTAACATTAAAAAAATAACGGAGGCAAGTGAATGAGAATTATTGCAGGACCTTGCCAACACGAAGGACTAGCACAGTCAGCAGAGATTGCTAAAGAGTGCAAACGTGTATGTGACAAATATGGTATTGAGTATTACTTCAAAGCAAGTTATGATAAAGCCAATCGCTCAAGTATGCAAGGTGTACGCGGTATGGGTATGGCAGCAACACTAACAGACTTCCTTGCACTCAAAGTAACGCTTGGTGTTAAAACACTAACCGATGTACACGACTACACACAAGTAAAACGTATTGAACGAGAATTTAAAGATGCAGTTGATGTCTATCAGATACCTGCATTTTTATGTAGACAAACTGACTTAATACAGGCAGCGTGTGCTACTGATAAGATTGTTAATATCAAAAAGGGCCAGTTTATGGCGCCCTGGGATATGAAAGGTGTGCTAAGTAAATGTGAAGGCGCTAAAGACGTCTGGATAACTGAAAGGGGAACAAGTTTTGGTTACAACACTCTTGTCGTTGACTATACTGGTCTTATGTATATGCTCGACAATTATGAACATCCTATTGTTTTTGATTGTACGCACTCTGCCCAAAAACCCGGAGGACAAGGCTCTAGCTCAGGTGGTAATAGGGATTACGTGCCTGGGTTGGCTCGTAGTGGGGCTGCTCTTGGGATTAGAGATTTTTTCTTGGAGGTCCATCCAAACCCTGATGTAGCACCAAGTGATGGTCCTAATATGCTTCGACTAGAAGACTTTGAGGAGGTGGTACGTGACATCGTCAGCTATTCTTATACCCGCTAGATACGGTAGCACACGCTATCCTGGAAAGCCGCTTGCATTGTTAGATGGCGTGCCTATGATACAACGTGTGTATAACGCTTGTATTGCGTCTAACCTACCAACGTATGTGCTTACTGACAATCAAGAAATATATAATCTAATGGGCGCCGGCAAATGCATTATAGATCTAGAAGATTATGAAAACGGCACAGAACGATGTGCTGGCGCTGTGGCAATGCGCACACTTGATGAGTTTGATTACTTTGTTAACGTACAAGGTGACATGCCTGATGTCACAGTAGAGATGATCGAGAAGTGTATCTTTAGTCTTGCTCACTATCCTGTAAGCACAGTGTTTGCAAAGATGTCAGAAGAAGAACAAAACAATCCTAATTCAGTTAAGATGGTACGGGCAGGGGACCAAGCATTATGGTTTGGCAGAGGTATGACAGGCTACGGTGAATGGCACTTAGGAGTATACGGTTATCGTAAGAACGCACTACAATGTTATCCAAACTTGCAAGTTGAAAAAGAAGAACGCATTGAAAAACTTGAACAGTTGCGCTGGCTGAAAAACGGTTGGCAAGTTGGTTGTTTGAGTGTATACTTTAATGGAGTAGAGATTAATTCACCAGAGGACGTTGACACATGGCAGCAGAAAAACTTGCAATAAAAGAAATACTCAGTTGGATTGACAACGGCGAAAGTGAGATTTGGAATCACCTTGACGATGATCATAAAAAGCAAATTAGCTTTTGGTTGTTGAATAGATATGTCAGTGGCGTACAAGGTAGTCGAGAAAAACAAGAACTTGCTGTGTTTAAAACTAATGAATACTATAACAAGAACTTTAATGATATCGGAGTAAGTAAAGACAAAGGTCATCCAAAGCTTTTATGGCAGTTGTTGTGTATGTCTGGTAATACAGGCAAAAATGAATTTCATCCGTGGATTGGATTTAAGAAACGTGACGGAGGGAACAGCAAGGCAATTAAGTTCCTTAGCGATCTGTATCCGCATTTAAAAGAAGATGAGGTAGAAACACTTGCTAGAATATCTACAAAAAAAGAACTCAAACAATTGGCTGAAGAATATGACATCAATGTCAAACTCTGAGAAGCCATACAAGTGTGAATACTGTGGTAGCGGATATGTAAGAGAAAAAACTCTTGCAGCGCATATGTGCGAAAAGAAACGCAGAGCATTGCAGAAAGATGAAAAGCGAGTACGTTTAGGATTTTATGCATTTGGTAGATTTTACAAATTAAGCGCAGGGAATAAAAAAGAAAAAACTTATGAAGAATTTTGCAAATCTCCTTATTACAATGCTTTTGTCAAGTTTGGCAGTTTTGTCAGCAATGTTCGTCCTTTATATCCTGAGAAGTATATTGACTATGTTGTAACCAGCGGAGTAAAACTTGACCACTGGTGTAAAGATGAAATGTATGAAAAGTATGTACTACAGTTTATTCTCAAAGAAGATGTTACAACAGCACTTGAACGTTCAGTACAAACTATGTTAGAATGGGCTACTGAAAATGAACCTGCTCCGTGGAATCACTACTTTCAGCATGTAAGCCTTAATAGAGCAGTGTGGCATATTAAAGATGGTAAACTTAGTCCGTGGCTTATGTTAAATTGTACGAGCGGAAAAGAAATGTTAGGTAAGTTTAATGATGAACAATTAGGTATGGTTTATCATGTAATTAATCCAGAGCACTGGGCTATGCGATTTAAACGCTTACCTAGCGATGTACAGCTAGTTAAAGATGTAGCAAAAGAGAGCAATCTATAATGATTGAAATAGCAATTAGAACTTTATGTTCAACTTATAACGATGCTTTAAGGACAGCTACTGAATTAGACAGAGCTGTTAAAGCACTCGGCGGTTATAGAGAGCAAGTTCTTGATCACAAATCAACATGGGATAATTGGTTTGTTCATGAAGACAAATATTATCTCTTGACTTTGTTTGTATCTAATAGTAAAATTGTATTTGAATCAAGATCCGAAGACGCAAGATACGGATATAAAACAAAAGGCAATCATCCAAGGAAAAGAAATAATGCCTGATATTGATATTGACTTTGCAGACAGAGATATTATATTATCTCAGATTGAACATCGTGTGGCAAAGTTAAACACAGGTAAGAAGCATAACACTGGTGTGTATGCTACAGAGATTCCACATAACCCTGTGGATAACTTATCTACAATCGAACACAAGACAGCAGACGAACGTGGATACTTTAAACTAGACTTTCTTAACGTAAGCATATACAAAGACGTTAGGGACGAAGAACACTTAACAGAATTAATGGAAAGAGAACCACTATGGGAACTATTGGAACACGAAGACTTCAGCGAAAAGGTCTTTCATCTAAACGGACACAGCAGTCTATTGAAACAATTGAAGCCGAACTCGGTAGAACAATTGGCAGCGACACTAGCGATCATTCGTCCGGCGAAGAGGCACCTAAGTGGACACAGTTGGAATTCGATTTTACAAGAAGTGTGGATAAAGCCGACTGACGGTGCATACTACTTTAAGAAAGCTCATGCTGTGTCTTACGCAATGGCGTGTGTAGTACATATGAATTTGTTATGTGAACAGATTAAGTCTTAGGCTTCTTAACTAACTGTACGTTTTTGCGCTTAACTCTTTTTACTGCTAAACTATTTAAGTTAACACACGGTCCTAGGATTACCTTTACGTCTTTAGTATTCATAGTAATAAGAGAATATTTAAAGAACTCCATGTCTTTGCGCATAAAAATATTAATGGGAATCATTCGATTTGATTCCCACCACCAGGCTTCGCCGGCTTCTAGAAAAGAAGTTCTTTCATCAGTAGAACGAAGTGATGTATAAACATACATTGTTGTTACAAACTGATCTTGATTAGCAACGATCCCCACGTATTCGTTGCCGCCATATGTGACAACACTTAAAAATGGAAAATTTTCTTTTATATCTTTTGTTAGCATGCGATTCCGATAAATATAGTTATGCAAATTGTACCTAGATATTTAGTCTCAAATAAATCAGTAGTTGTAGCTAATGAAGCAGGTTTCGTTACGGAGTATAGACCAGTGTATCAAAAACATATTCAAATATACAAAGGCATTGATAATGTCTTAGAATTTAAAGTATTAAACGCAGATCAGAAGCCAATTGACTTAATTGGATATACTCCGATGTTTGTAGCATTTGACGAAACAAACAACATGGTTATAGAACATTCTGGATCTATATTACAAGATAGTACTGCGTTTAAAGGAATATTTTCTGTAACAGTTAGTGATAATGATTTACTTAACATAAAAGAACAATATTTAAAATATAGCATTTATCTAAAAGATTCTAACAACGATTCTGTTATCACATATACAGATACACATTTTGGAATGAACGGAATCATCCATGTAAGTAACGAGGCAATGCCCGGACCTAGAGACACTTTTAACCTAGAAACATTTTTAAAAGTAGCCGAAGACGATCCTTTCTGGACATCAGAAGCACTAAACGCTGGACCAGGTATTAATGGCAATGAAGCATTACACACTGCGGCAGTATATACTGATAGTTACATAGGCGATGTTATAGTTCAAGCAACACTAGATAATCAAGTTACTAATCAAACACAATGGGCTGACGTAGCAACACTAACATTTACAGGACTAGAAACAACTCCTGAACCTGTAAACTTTAATGGTGTGTTTAGTCATTTGAGATTCAAAGCAACTGCAAATCCAGCAGACAAAATAACAAAGATATTAGTCCGAAACTGATTGACAGACTACTACACTGACGCTATAATAATAGTATGAATGTAGTCGCTGAAACAGTTCTAACATATTTGCCCGCAAAGCGTAAGACAACGCCTAGTGGATGGATGTCCTTTAATGCTCAGTGTTGTCACCACAATGGTCACACTGCTGACAATAGAGGACGCGGTGGTATGATTGCTAATCCAGACGGCGGCATTTCTTATCATTGCTTTAACTGTGGATTCAAAGCCAGCTGGCAACCTGGACGTAACTTCTCGCACAAACTGCGTAAACTCCTACAATGGATGGGAGCACCTGACGATGTAATCAACAAGGTGGCACTAGATGTAATGCGAGAGAATGAAGGCGTACAGGCAAAGGAACGAATCCTTCAGCTACCTACATTCAACACAGTTCCGCTACCAGACGATGCAGTTAAGCTAGCCGAACTTACTGAGTTTAATAAGTTTAGCGTAGCAATACTTGAGTACATGGCACAACGTAATCTAAACTTAGATGACACTGATTACTACTGGAGCCCTAGTCTAGGCTATCGTGATAGATTAATAATTCCTTTCTACTTTGAAGGCAGAGTAGTTGGCTGGACAGGACGTAGCATACTAGCAGACAAGAAGCCCAAGTACCTAACAGAAGTGCAGCCGGGCTTTGTGTACGGACTTGATAACCAGACATATGAAAAACAGTTTGCAATAGTATGCGAAGGACAAGTTGATGCTATACACATTGACGGTTGCGCACTAGGCGGCTCAGAGATAAGCGATCAGCAAGCAATGCTGCTCAACAGATTGCAAAAGCAAATTATAGTTGTACCTGACAGAGACCCTGCAGGTAAGAAGCTAGTAGAACGTGCTATTGAACTAGGCTGGAGTGTGAGTTTGCCAGAATGGAGTCAAGAAATTAATGATATAGGCGATTGTGTAGATAAGTATGGTAGACTATATAGTTTATACAGTATTGCTAGTGCTGTTGAAACTAGCCCACTTAAAATTAGATTGAGAGCAAAAAAATGGTTCGTATAAAAAAGATCTGCAAGAAAGTATGGGGATGGCTCAAAACTCCTTATACAATATACAAAGAAAAGAAAGAATTAAATAAACGAATTGAAGAGTTACGTAAAAAAGATCCATTTATCTACAAATGATTACTTGGGGCATATCAGCAAATAGTCACGATGCTGCACTAGCAGTATTTGAAACTAAACGTAAAGGGTTAAGTCCTAACAAATCACTTGAACTAAAGTTTGCAAGCCATAGTGAGAGATTTAGCGGCATTAAAAACGATGCACATTTAAACAAAGAATTAATCGACTATGCACGTCGATGGGGAGAACCTGATGAAGTTATTTGGTACGAAAGACCCTTTAGAAAAACTATTAGACAGCTACGAGCAGGGCAAGGATGGAATTATAACGAAAACAATATTAAGCGTTACCTTAAAAGTTACGGTATCACTGCTCCTATTAAGTATACTGGCCACCATCATAGTCATGCTGCCGCCGGTTATTATACTAGTCCTTTTAGGGACGCTACTGTCGTATGCATTGATAGCATTGGAGAATTTGAAACGCTAACTGTATGGAAAGGCAAAGGCGATAAGTTAAAGAAGATATATAGTCAAGGATATCCGCACAGTGTAGGCTTGTGGTACAGTGCTATGACACAACGTATTGGATTAAAGCCGCAGGAAGACGAATACATACTCATGGGTATGGCAGCATACGGAGACCCGGATAGACTGTACCACGACATCAAATCAGACTTTGTTGAAGTGGGTGATCGAACCCTAGTGAAGTTTAAACAGAATCTACACAGAGGGTGCCGAGACTGGCGACCAGACCTCACCACAGAGCAAGACATGTTTGACATTGCAGCCGGAACCCAGGCAGTATACGAAGACATACTACGGTGGGTACTAGGCAAGGCTGCCCGTATGCTGCCTACTAAAAACCTTGTGCTTATGGGAGGTTGCGCACTAAACTGTAGTGCCAATCATATAGCACATGATTACTTTGATGATGTATGGATCATGCCCAACCCGGGTGACGCAGGCAGTGCTATAGGTGCTGTACTGGCACGATACAATAAACCTATAACATTAGATAATGCTTATTTAGGCTACAACATTGAAGGAGACTATCCAGTTGAAGAAACGATCAGCGAACTTAAGAAGACGGGAATCGTGGGCGTTGCGAATGGCAGGGCGGAGTTTGGCCCTAGGGCTTTTGGTAATAGGAGCCTACTTGCTGATCCCCGTGGTATCAACATCAAAAGCAGAGTCAACGACATCAAGCAACGACAACAGTTTAGACCCTTTGCACCAGTTGTGCTCGCCGAACACTACGATGCAAACTTTGAAGGACATGCCAATAGTTATATGCAGTTTACCTCCCGTTGCAAACATCCAAACTTGTATCCTGCCATCGCCCACGTGGACAATACAAGTAGAGTACAAATTGTTAAAGCAGACGGAAGCGGCATACGACGACTGTTAGAGCGTTGGTTTGAAACTACAGGATGTCCTATGCTACTAAATACCTCGCTTAACATTAAAGGCAAACCAATGGTAAATGACTTGACAGATGCACAAGAGTTTGCTATAATGTATGATATAAAAGTATTCACGAAGGCTAAGAATGACAACTAGACAAAACACAGACTATGGTTACGATATACAAAAAGTGTATCTAGAAATGTTTATGACAGACGCTGAGAGCTTTGTACGCTGTCAGGGCGTGTTTGATCCTAACACATTTGATAGACGTTTAGTAGAGCCAGCTAAGTTTATTAAAACATATGTAGAAGAGCATAACGCTTTGCCTACATTTGATATTGTGAACGCTGCTACAGACACTAGCCTGAAAGACCCTGGACAACTACAAGAGAATCACTATGATTGGTTGTTACAGGACTTTGAAACATTCTCAAAGCACAAAGCACTTGAGGCAGCTATCCTTAAGAGTGCAGACTTACTAGAAAGTGGCGAGTATGGTGCATGTGAGGACTTAGTCAAGCAAGCTGTGCAGATTGGCTTGCAGAAAGATTTAGGTACAGATTACTTTTTGAGTCCACGTGATCGACTAATGGCTATCAAAGACAAGAACGGACAGATTAGTACAGGCTGGCCCACACTGGACAAGAAACTATTTGGTGGCTTTAACAGAGGTGAGCTTAATATCTTTGCAGGCGGTTCTGGTTCAGGCAAGAGTTTGTTCTTGGCTAACATGGGTGTGAATTGGTGCTTGCAAGGACTTAACGTAATGTATCTAACATTCGAGCTTAGTGAGAACTTGGTTAGTATGCGTCTTGACAGTATGGTATCAGACATTCCAAGTCGTGATGTGTTTAAGAGCATTGACGATGTTGAGATGAAAGTTAAGATGATTGGCAAGAAGTCGGGTGCATTCCAAGTCAAGTATATGCCCACAGGCAAGAACGCAAACGATGTACGTGCTTACTTGAAAGAGTATGAAATTAAAACAGGACGCAAAGTAGACGTACTGTTAATTGACTACTTGGATCTTATGCATCCAATTGGACAAAAGATTAGTGCAGAGAACTTGTTTGTCAAAGACAAGTATGTATCGGAAGAGTTACGTAACTTGGCAATGGAACTTAATACTATCTTTGTTACAGCGTCACAGTTGAACAGAAGCTCAGTAGAAGAGATTGAGTTTGATCACAGTATGATCTCAGGTGGTATATCTAAGATTAATACAGCAGACAACTTGATTGGTATCTTTACATCAAGAGCAATGCGTGAACGTGGACGCTACCAGATTCAGCTTATGAAGACACGTTCGAGTAGTGGTGTTGGTATGAAGGTTGATCTAGGCTTTGACGTAGACACATTGCGTATTGTAGACTTAGGTGAGGAAGATGACAATAACTATCAATCAGCAAGCGCAGGTGGATCTAGTATTGTAGCAAACCTAAAACGCAATAATGCAACGCCAGGCAGTACTGGAACAGATGGCAGTAATCCTGAAGATGGCTCGCCTGTTAAAAAAATTAAAGCAGAAACAGATTCATCTAAGTTACGCAGTTTTCTAAATAATCTCGAAGGTTAAACTTCAACAGGAAGTCTTTTAGTTTCTGAATGTTGTAAGAATAGTAAAGGCTTCCAGTCATCTGTAGTTAGTGTATTTGATTCATTTAAACTAGCAGTAAAATTCTTAACACGTTCCCTAGCTTCAATTAAACTCCCAGGTTTTTTCATGCGTTCTAATTCTGTAGATAGACGCTGCTCTCTAATCTTATTTGTCTTTTTACTGTGAGCACAAATAATGTAATAAGGTTTAAATTTTTTTGGATCTGACATAGTATCTCCTTTGTACTATTTAGTGGCTAAATATAAGCAAAGGAATATTTTTATTATGAGCATACCTGTCCGAAGTATAAGATTACAAAAAAGAACTTCAAACAGTCTTGATGTACTTAGCGGTTCGTCAGGTGAAATCTTTTTTGATGCAGATCAAAACACATTAAGAATTTACACAGCTAACCAATCGGACAGCATCGTGTTAGCAGACAGAATGTGGGTACAAGAAAATACGTTTAACGGAAACTTTCAAGACCTTACTAACAAACCTGTTATACCTACAGACTTAAGAGATTTAAGTGATATTGACAATCGGTTGTTTAGCGGTGCTTATGCAGACTTAACTGGTGCACCGGATTTAGAATCACTTAATGTAGACATTAGCACTATTGATAGCGTTGGAGATGTTGATACAACTACTAATCCGTTAGCAGTTGGACAACTTTTAGAATGGGATGGAACAAACTGGGTTAATACTACTATTGCGGGATTTGAAGATACAGATACTACATATGCGTTGAGTAATATTGCAACGGCTAACGGAGCAAACGTAGTACTAACTGATGTAGGCGGCGACACTACAACAACAGAAATTGTTGGCGGCACTAATATAACAGTCGGCATTAACATTAGTGGACAAATAGAAGTATCATCAGCATTGCCAACATTAGGCCAACTAAGTGACACTGTTGTAACAACTCCGGCAGACGGACAGCTATTAGGATACAACAGTGGGCAATGGATTAATGTTGCTGCACCAGTAGCAACGGGCGGCGTAGAATTAACAGATCTCAGTGCAACAAATGATGCAGCAAGCGGAGCCGGATCATTAGCATATGATAGTGCGTTGGGTGTGTTTACTTTTACTCCGCCAGACTTATCAACATATGCAACTACATCTAGTTTTAGTGTTACTACAAATGCAGCAAACGCCGGCGGCAGTTTAAGTTACAGCGCAGGTGTATTCACATTCCGTCCTGCACTAGTAAACAATTTAATTGCACTAACAGACCTAAGTGTAGTTTCAAACGCAGCAAGCGGAACCGGCTCGTTAACATATAGTAACACAACAGGACAGTTTACATTTACTCCGCCAGATTCTGCTGGTGGCGATGTTGTTGACGATACAACACCACAGCTTGGTGGCAATCTAGATTTAAACACAAACGATATTACAGGTGCAGGCGACATTAATATTACCGGCACAATAACTGGCACAAACTTTTCAAGTGGCGCAGTTGGCGCTCCGGTAATTACAAGTGCAAGTACAATTACACTAACAGCACCGGACGGTGTTATTATAGAAAGTGTTAGTAGAATATCTGAACTTATGTCTAATGACGGAACAGCAGTTTCAGGTACCAGAACATTTGATACTAGTATATCGCCTATAGAATATATTACAGGTGCAACTGCTAATATCACAGTTAACTTTACAAACGTACCAACTACAAATGATGTTTCACATTCGTTCTCAGTAGTAATTGACCAGAGTGCTACGGCATTTATTATTAATGCTATTCAAATAGCAGGTGCGGTACAAACAATATTATGGGCAGACGGTTCTGCCCCTAGCGGTACAAACAGCGGAACAGATGTCTTTACGTTTACACTATTAAGAAGATCTTCTGCCTGGACAGTATTAGGAAGTGCAACGAGTTATTCATAATGCCTAGATTAGCCACAGCAACAAGAGACAGTTACAACTATAGAGATCAGTTAGATCGACCAAATCAATTTTACATTGACGGTGTACGTGCAGTACCAAGTGACGGAGCTGGTTTAAATACCGATTATCTTTTGTTCGGCAGCAACAACCCGGGCATGGAAATATCTGCTGTTAGAGATACACCCTATCAAGTTGAAATTTGGTTTAATCCAGACCCAGTGTGTTTTTCATCAGCTGAACATAGACATCTAGTTTATTCTTTTGGTGCCATATCTTCAACTGCTCAAGCAAACCATCGTGCAGTTGTACTAGTTGTAGGACAAAACAGCGGCGGACTTGCAATAGCACAAGTTGGCCGTAGAGATGGAACAGGTGGCGCCAACTGGAGTAGCAGTAATTTTAATGTACCAATAACCCCAGGAGGCTGGCATTATTTTAAAGCTGTATATAACGTTAGCGGCGGTTATACTGCTTGGTTATATGATTATACAGCAGCTACTTGGAGATTGAATAGCTCTAATACCACATACGTTACCGGAACACACGAAGGAATAAACATAGGCAATGTTGTAGGAACTTGGGGCAATGAAATGTTATTTTCAAACGGCGACAGCAAGCCTTTTGTAGGCGGTATTTCTTGTTTTAGGGTTGCTCTTACATCAGATGATGGCGTAAATCCTAACACATCGGGTATTCCTACGTATACACCTGCTAACGTTGGCACAAACGCATTAATTGGATTTATAGGACCTAGCTAATGGAAAGAGAATACACAGTAATAGCAAACACTAGAGAAGACTTACCCGCACTCGAAGCAGAGATTACTGCTAGCAGCGGAGCAGGACCTATCCCCAATCGTTCAGTAGACATTGCTAATCCACGCCCTGGTTCTAAAATACAAACACACTTTATGCTTACTGATGAAGAAGCAGAAGCACTACGCAGTGACCCTAGAGTACGTGCAGTTGAAATACCCCCGGATCAACGTGACGACATTAGTATTGGTTTAAATGCATCTCAGTTTGGTCGCTTCTTTAGAGGAAGTGGACTTAATTCAGAGTATGTCAACTGGGGTCTTAGACGTTGTGTAAGCACTACTAACAACTATTACGACATTGACATTAATTCACGCATAACAGAAGTAGCAGGCCCGTACGAGTACGCTATAGACGGCACAGGCGTAGATGTAGTAATACAAGACTCGGGCATAGATCCAGGACACCCAGACTGGAATGACTACGACGGTGTTAGTCGATTACAACAAATAGATTGGTATACAGAGAGCGGCGTGCCTGGCACACAAAGTGCAGATCACTATAGAGACCTAGACGGACATGGATCACACTGTGCAAGTATAGCAGCAGGATTATTATACGGGTGGGCTAAAGGTGCTCGCATCTACTCACAAAAACTAGCAGGCTTAGAAACACTTAGCGGTTCAGACGGTACAGGTATTGCTATATCAAATGCATTTGACTGTATACGCTTGTGGCACAATGCTAAAACCAACGGACGTCCTACAGTAGTTAACATGAGTTGGGGATACGGAGCCAACGTAACTGGAGATCCAACATCGGGTGTGTACAGAGGTACTGCATGGACGTATGGTGTTGATTATACTACTAGGTCTGCACTACAAGCAGCTACAGGCGTAAGTCAACACTACTTCGGCGGCGGAACATCGCATAGAATACCTGTAAGGGTTACAAGTGTTGACGCTGAAGTAGATGATATGATCACAGATGGCATACACGTTTGTATTGCAGCTGGTAACAATCTACACAAAGCAGACTTGCCTGCAGGTGCTGATTATGATAACACATCAACATTTTCCGGTACATCTAGAACATATCACAGAGGCAGTTCTCCCTACAGCCTAAACGCATTTATGGTAGGCAACATAGACAGTGGATTTCAAAATTCTAGCGGCACAGCGCAAGAAGCAGAATCTCAAGATCAAACCTCAGTGAGTACTACACGTGGTCCAGGTGTAAACATTTTTGCACCAGGCACCAACATCATGGCAGCAACAAGTAGAGACTACGATACGGGGTCGTACACAATTACTGGCTACCCGAGCGACGGCACATTTCCTATCATGAGCATCGGTGGTACAAGCATGGCGAGCCCACAAGTTGCAGGAGTAGTAGCACAACACCTACAGGTATTTCCAAACCTAACTCCTGCACAAATGCAAGCACGTATATTTGCAGACTCAAAAGCAGTACTGTTTACCACAGGCTCAGACACAGACTACGGACGCATCTATGACAGTTTGATGGGAGCACCTAATCGTATGCTGTTCAGCAGATACGGCAAGCAAGCTATTACAACAAACGTCAGTTCAATATTAGGTAGCATAACAGCAACATAAGGAAATTTACAATGGCAAAACAACCAAGTAAGATATATGCAATACACGCATACTCAAAAAGCATAAACACAACCAAGCGTATATTTGACGAGGACAGTCTACGTGCTCCTTATCAGCATACCACTCGAGCACAACTAGCACAGCAGAAAGCAGAAGCGTTTGCAGCTCAGTTGAATCAACAGGGTCACAAAGGCGTAACTGACTGGGTAGGTCGTCCGCAACTGCAAGACTACAAACCAAATGGGTTAACACGAGCTGCACAAATCAAAACTCCTACCCAACGACAACGGGTATACACTAAATAGTACACAGGAGAATATATAATGGCATTATCAGTAACAGTACACGGCTTTCACGTCAAGACAGGAGCCCAAACCACGGGTAGACTAGCAACAGCAGATATTACTCTAGCAGACGGGTTAGATACTGTAGTATATACACTACCTGAGTCACCTACTATGCTTTATGGTATTATATCAATAAGCATCTGCAACAGAGATGTTACAGCAGCAAATCAACTTGCACTTGGCGTAAGTGACAGTGCAGTACCTAAACTGTATGACTTTGTTGAGTGGAACACTACTATTGTGCCACGCGGTGTACTTGAACGCACACAGATTACACTAACTCCTGGACAAAGCATTGTAGTGCGCTGGGGAACAGCACCAACTGAATTAGTTCCTGATCATGAAATACTAGACTATGCAGGTTCGTGGACTGGTAGTGTTACTGGCACAGGTGTAATTGATAGTAGCACTTCTGACCAAGTACAGTTCACACTAGAAGAAACTGACACAGGCAGTCTAACAACAAGTCCATTTGCAGTTGTCGCAGGCAATACCTATCGTGTTGCCCTTAGTTTCTTGTCAACAGAAGTAACGGGCACAAACAGTGCTATAGAACTAGTAACAAACAATGGTGTTGAAGATGTGTCAGTGATTACACTAGCACTAGAAGACAGAAACAGAATCGATGACTATCGTACATACACAGCAGACCTAGCCATTGACAACGCCACTGACTTTACAGACTCAATCACACAGTTTACAGTGAATCTAGCAGACGTCGAAGCTACTATAGATAGAATCAGCCTCATCCAGATAGCCTAACAAGCGCGAAGCGCCTGCGCCAGAAAAGCCGCGAAGCGGTAAACGCTTTTTAAAAAATTTAGCGTTTACCATGCGCAAATTCTTAGACTACAGTTTTTTAAATTTCTTAACGCACATCTAAGCGTACAAACACAAGAATGTACACACGCATGTGTATTAAACCTAGACCCACGCTGTATGACGCTTATATCACGCGACAGACACCACAAATCTACTATCATTACTAAGTGCTAACTGTGCTAGCATACAATGTGCTGAATTTGTAAACTCTAAACAATTATAACTAGGCTGAGTTGACTCTATACGATTGCGTACAAACAAATCAATTGATAGGGCAAACACTAGAGCGTCTATAGCCTGATGATTGGTAATAGTACCAAAGTTGAATTTGAGTGTGTGCGCATGACTGTCCATACAGTATTTAACAGTAGACTCACAGTACTTGTACAGTACTCGGACCGAACACTTGCATATACACTACAGTAGAGCATACGTATAAAGAGCTAAAGCTCTACAGCTCGTTTGCACTCACTGTGTGTGCTTGCGCAAAAGGGGTTCTAGTAGAGTAAAAAAATTGTGCGCAAAAAATTTTGAACCGTGATTCTATACTAGAGCGAAGTTTTGTATACAGTGAGAGAAGAGTGAATCACCCTTCTGACGGAAAAGGGTTTTGTGTGACAGAAATTTTGCGCTACGGTTTCATTAAGGCCACTACTTGTGCTTTTGGGTAGGCCGTTTTTACACCCCCCACCCCAAGAAAATATTTTATTTTTTTTTATTTTTTTTTATTTTTGAATAAGAAAAAGGATTATGTTTCCATAATCCCTTCTCCGTTCTCTAGTACTAGTCTAGGATAGTCTGTTACCTTACGTAACTCAACAGCGTCCTAGTGCGCTATGCTGTATAGCTATGCACCCTCTAGTGAGCGTAGCATGCTAGCTGTAACCTTCCAGCGTCCTGCACTAGGACTGTCTACTACAATAGTCTTAGGATTAACCTTAGTCACTGTGCCTACTACTGTACGGTTACCACGTCCTGTAAACTGTACTGCATCACCTACTGTGAATGTACGAGCACTCTGCTTTGCAAGGAACGTTTGTTGCAGCTTGACTGCTGCAATGATTTGATTAAGCTCATCCCTGTTTGCGTTATGGATTGCTTTGACTGCTGTTAGTACTGTGTTCATATTATGAAGCCCTCATATTGTTTTGTTTAACTGTATACAGTATAGCACCTAAGCACTATACTGTCAACCTATTTGTTTAGTCTGCTCTGCTACCTGCTGAACACTTGAAGCCTGCTGCTTTGAACACTTGAGCGGCAGCACTTGCGCCTGCTTCCTTAGTGCTCATACACTGTGTGCCTAGTCCACTTGGGTTCCATATTGAGTAAGCACCTGTGTAGTCCTTCTCAAAGCCTGCTGCTTTCATACGCTTGCCCAGCTTGGTGTTGCCTTTGATGTCCCAGATGTTAACCCAAGCAAAGCCACAGTACCATTGCTCGCCGTGTGCTTCAATGTGTGCTAGTGCAGCATCGTTGGCATGCTGTAGTGCCGCGGCTTTGATCGTCTTAAGATCTTCTACAGTGTAATCGTTGAGTGTGGTAGTTGTTAAGTTTAATGTAGTCATTTAAGAAGCCCTCTTATTTGTTTAACTTATATACAGTATAGCATCTATATGCTGTGTGTCAACCTTTTTCTTTTAGTAGTACTCTTCTACTACAGGAGTGTTCAACCAGTTGTTCAAGCAATAGTTCTCAAGCTCTTTGATCACTCTACCGTAGTAGTTGTACTTGCGCTGTGCTTCAGCTTGGCTAATCTCTCCATCACAGTGTAGGTTCTCAGGACTCAAGTCACCGTCTAGGCTACGTGCTAGATCATCTACGTTCTTCTGTGTTAGTGGGAATGTAATGGTAACGTTGCCTGGGAAGAAGCTGTTCCAGCTGTTGCGGTTATCGATGTAGTGCTGTAAGTTTTTCATTGTGTGCCCTCTTTGTTAACTTATACATACAGTATAGCATCTATCTGCTGTGTGTCAACCCCTAATGGCAAATTAAATCAAAAAAAAGCCCGGAGCATATTGGACGAGGGCACATCCTACTCCGGGCTTCACAGTAGCTAGTAGAGCGTGAGGGCATACGCTGAATCTACTAACCTTACTACCTAACAGCTCTTAATGGCTGCTTTGGCTGCACACTGCAGGACGAGGGCACATCCTGCTGCGTGTTCGAGCTAGTTCGAACGAGGGCACATTCGTTCTAGCTCTAGGTGGACAGCACCGCGTGGAGCGTATACTGTCCTACACCGTAGTGCGGAGCGTTATGCTCGACGCATCACAGTATTCTCTGCGTAAGACTCCCAACGATCTGGAAAGCTTACTGCTAGGTCTGCTACCTTAAGTACTGTACGCAATGACAGCTCACGTAGTCGACCTTTGTTGATATCGATAAAGTCTAGGATCTCTTCTTTGACTTCATCTGACAGCTTGTACTTGTCAAGCATGCCATCGTTGGTTACTTGTTTGATACGTAGTATCTTGTCCTTGTCTGAATCAATAGTAAGATCCATATAGTGACAACGACTCTCTAGTGCTTCTAAGTGCTCACGCAACTTACCTTTGACTTTATCAAACTTCAAGTTGGTGATAAAGATTGCGCTAGCTTCGAATTTGAAACTGTCTGGCACACCTTCGTTGCGCAACTTGAATGAATCAGTGTTCCAGTGAATGGTACGATTCTTCTTTGAATCAAGTGCAGCTTTTAGAATGTTCAAGCTCAACTCGTCTGCGAAGATTGAATCACAATCATCAAACACAACTACCTTACCTTTGTCTGCCATCTTGAACAGTTTACAGTAGAGTCCGATAGCACTAGTAGCACCCTTGATCACTTCATGTGTCTTGCCTGCGCCTAGGCTCTCCATAGTTGCATAACGATCCAACACTTCTTCAACACCGTGGCTCTTGCCCACGCCCGGAGGACCTGATACGATCATTGCTCGAACATCGCCTTTCTTAACGGCTTTGGTCATGTCTTTGAGCATGTCGAACCTTTCACGGATGCGCTCTACAATTTCAGCGTCTGACTCCTCCCGGCTACTAAGCTTAACATCTTCTCCAACTAGCTCATAGTCCTCCGGGCCTGCTACCTTTATCTTAATATTGCGATCTGGAAAGCCTGCAATTGCTGTTCCGTCTACTGTTACGTAGCCGCCCTTGGCTCCCATCTTAAATTCATCTACAAGCGGAAACGTTAGACCTGATACGTCTGTGTCGTTGCCGCGGATCTTATACGTGCCGTTAATAATTGTTACATTCATAATGTGTGCCCTTTGTGTTTGCCTAACTGTTATATACAGTATACGTTCAACTTCTCAGTTTGTCAACCATTTAGATCAGTTTGTTGAACAATAACTTGAGCGCCTACATTAATCTGACCACGCAAGAACTCTGACAAGTCTGCTGTCTGTTGCGGAAAGGTAGTTGCTGCTGCAATACCAATGACGATGCCAACTACGATCTTAATCATTATTTGTTATCCTTGCGTTCGATTACTACAGACTTCTGCATCCACTGCACAATTAATTCGCGATCTTCATCTGAAAAGTCTTTTGATGTTGTGCCAAAGGTTGCACCAAAGTGTGTGAGTGCCGCGCCTACGTGGCTTAGGTTATTGAGTGTGCGCAAGCCATCGTCGGTAACTGCCTTCAAGCCGTTGATCTTACCGTACTCTTCGGAGTAGTCCATCATCTGACGACCGATAGTTGCCAGTTGCTTCTGTTCTTTAGTTGCTTCAAAAATTGCCATGTTATGCTGCCCTCATATGTTTGTTTAACTTATATACAGTATAGCATCAATATGCTAGTTGTCAACCCCTAATTTGGAAT
>Ga0233438_10001019_pt1 | contig 32780 bp, 36 predicted proteins | sample SI_123_September_FD_182720 | JGI IMG/M metagenome (GOLD analysis project Ga0233438, IMG submission 182720) | Seawater microbial communities from Saanich Inlet, British Columbia, Canada - SI_123_September2016_10_MG | ecosystem: Environmental > Aquatic > Marine > Inlet | place: Canada: British...
TTAATCAGGCCTATATAAAAAACAACAAAGCCGGTTCCTTTCGATTACGATTCTCAGGTAATCATTGGGCTTTAAACGTTGCTGCTCGTGCCAGTCGTTTTAATAATCGGTACTGTCGCGGAGGGGATCAATCTTTATTCATTCAAAAAAAACTCTTCAATTCTCTCAATGGGTTTAATGAGGATTACGTCATTTGTGAAGATGGGGAACTTATCGACCGAATATATAAAAAGCATTCTTTTTGTGTTTTGCCTCAAGAAGTAATCACTTCCTCTCGTCGATTTAAAGAAAATGGAGTAATTCGATTGCAATTTCATTTCATGATGATTCATGTTTTGCGCGCCATAGGAAAACCTCCCGCTACACTGCACAAATATTACTGCCAATTTGTAAAATAGCGTTCTATGACCGTTTCAGCTGGCTTGTTTTGTGGTGAAAAGGTGGTGTCTAAAGTACCGCCAGAATTAGCATAATCGGGAAACCATTTCCAAATAAAGCCGCCTGCCCACCAAGACTTGTTTTCGAAACTTATAAAAAGTGCTTCTAGAGCGTCTGCCTGAGTTTGACCATTGAAAGGTTGGTCACGTAAGCTATAATCCCAAGGTTTAGAAGTAGGTAGATTTATACTGCGATAACCCATTTCAGTGAATAATATTTTTAGGTTGTATTTCTCAGAAAATCCTTTTAAGTTTTGAACATATGGCTTCCAAAGCTCCGTCAATATTGTTACTGTAGGGCTAGCCGTTTTTAAAGGAAAATAAGCATCGATGCCTACATAATCTAACTGATCCCAGAATGGGACATTTTGGAATTGGTCCCAATTTTCAGCATAAGTCAACTTACCCGTATAGACTTGTTTGATTTCACGAATCAATTGTCTCCAATACTCCGGATTGTTAGCAACAATCGACTGCAATTCAGTTCCTATACAAAGCATAGGGATTTTTGTTTCTTCCGCAACCTGAGCAAAATGTAAGATGAACTTTCGATAAGACTCTTGAAATTGATTCCATTCTTCTGGAGAATCAAATGAAATTGTTCCTGTAAATATGCCCCCCTTAATCCAAATATGAGGCTTAAGCATTACCGAGATCCCTTCTCTTTGAAAAAAGGGAACCGCTTGTTCTATTCCATTTTTAGTTTCCCCTTGCCATTGCCATGAAACATTAAACGAAACCATAGGTGTTCGAGCCGATTTCATATAGCCATATGGCATAAGCGCAACCCAATTAGCTGCATTCTTTTTTATGGGTATTAGATTTTCCTTGCTAACTCGATCTCGAGTACCCACAAAACTCAAGCCTCGAATCTCTTGACTCCAGTTTATGGAAGGGCAAAAGATCAAGACGGTTAATAAAAAAATAAACCCTTATTCCGCATAATACAATAAAGGTAAACAAGTCAAATTGTTGGTTATTGAATTTTCAGGATATTATTCTACAAACAAATAATAGGGTATGAAAATTATAATCGTAAAAAAAAGAGAGCTAATACCGCAAATAAGTATGAATCCAAGAATAGAAAAAAGATCTGTTGACCCTTTAAAATCTGGATAATAACTTTTAACAAGCATAACTGAACTCAGTGCCGAAAGGGCTAGAAAAAAATAAAACATAAGATTGAGGTTAAGATTAGATTTATTTTAGGCTCGGGGGTCACTAATTTGTTTTAAGTAAATTCTTCAATGGTGTTAATAAGGTCATTTTTAACATAATTCCAACCCATCAAGCAATCATCATAACCTTGAATACCATTGGGTAGCTCAGAGAAATCACCTTGCTCGATTTTCAGAACAACTCCCGAAACCTGTTTCAGGATCGTAAACTTAAGTTCAGACTCACATGGCCCAAATTCTTTATTCTCATGAAAAATTAAAAATCGGAGTTTTGTGTGTGGAGTAAACGCTAATACTTTTGCACGAACGTGAGTTGTAAATGTTCCATCTGCTTTTTCTTCTTTCCAAATGGCATCACTACCCACTTCCCAAGAAGAATGTAACTGGCAGTTGTACATATAACGTTGCGTTAACTTAGGATCAGTTAGCGCATTCCAAACACGAATATCGGTAACTTGAAGTGGTATTTCAACACACACCCATTTTTTATCATTTTCCATAAATGATACATTTAGGTCGTTGAATAAAAAATAATGAAATTCTAAGGATTTCCATAGTTGTTAAGTTTTAGTATGATTGGGTATGATAAATGTACTAATTTTTTAAATAATGTTTAAAAACAAGTATATTGTATTCAAATAGCAACACATGAACGCCCCACCTATCATTGTTATCGGAAACGGGATTGCTGGCATTACAACCGCTCGACATATCCGAAAAAAATCAACCAAACCTATTTTAATAATTTCCAAAGAGAGTCGATTTTTCTTTTCTAGAACTGCGTTGATGTATGTCTATATGGGACATCTTAAATGGGAACATACACAACCGTATGAGAATCATTTTTGGAAAAAAAACAAGTTGGATTTACTAGAAGAAACCGTAACACAAATTGATCCTGAAAAAAAGACAATCAGGTTATCAAACGAGTCTATACTATCCTACGACTCCCTCGTTTTAGCCACTGGATCCATTCCGAACAAATTTGGCTGGCCCGGCGAAAACCTAAAAGGGGTACAAGGATTATATACTAAACAAGATTTAGAAAATCTGGAAGCACTCACACCCTCGATTCAAGAAACTGTAATTGTTGGTGGAGGGCTCATTGGAATTGAATTGGCGGAAATGCTTCACGCAAGAGGTAAGAAGGTTACCTTTTTGGTGCGAGAAAAAAGCTTTTGGAGTAATGTACTTCCGAAAGGAGAATCAGAACTAATCAACAAACATATTGTTTCACATGGGATTGATCTTAGACTCGAAACAAATTTAAGTGAAATCTTAGAAGACGAAGACGGGAGAGTCAAAGCAATACAAACAGATTCTGGCGAGATTATCAGTTGTCAATTTGTTGGACTGACAGCTGGAGTTCGACCCAATATAGATTTTCTCAAAGACAGCATCATAGCTACAAATCGCGGAATACTCGTAAACAAATACCTCGAAACCAATCAGCCCAATATTTATGCCATTGGAGATTGTGCAGAGCAACAAGAACCCGTTCTGGGAAGAAGACCCATTGAAGCTGTCTGGTATACCGGACGTATGATGGGAGAAACGCTAGCCAGAACACTAACTGGAAACAAAACAGCTTATCATCCCGGACATTGGTTTAACAGCGCAAAGTTTTTTGACATCGAGTATCAAACCTATGGCTTGGTTGCAGCACATCCCGAAGATCCTGAAGCCCATTTTCACTGGCAAGACTCAAGCAAGAACCTTGCAATAACAATGGCTTTTGATAAAAATACAAATGAATTTCTAGGTATTAACACCTTTGGAATTCGAATGAGGCATGAGGTTTTTGACCAAATGCTTTCCGAAAAAAGAAGTATTTTCCATGTAGTGGAACATTTAAGCGATTGCAATTTTGACCCCGAGTTTTTCAAATCCTATGAAACCGAAATAATTTCAAAATTCAATGCAGTCCAGCATACAGACATTAAACTAAAAAAGAAAAGTTGGTCGAGAATTTTCAATAACCTAATCGCAAAATAATGAAGACATTACAAAAACTTGGATTTGGTATATTCATAATGGGATTGACTATTTTTTGTTCTTTAGTTTTTATCGGAAAATATCAGCTCAGCGCCGAACAATTTGCAGAAGTAATCAGCAGCAAAGGAATCAAAAGCGAATTGTTTATCGTCGCCATAAACACCACAGTTGTTGGCAAAGAATTTTCGGGGCCTTTCAAACTTTCAACAACGATAATAAAAGCAATTGAAGATGCGAATATCGTTCACAAAAAAAACAGAGAATGGAGTAAAGTCATTTGGGACAAGCCCCACAGTTTTTCTTATGAAATTGCAAAAACAGCAGGCACAGGTGTTATAAAAGAAAACAAAGGCTTGTTTTGGTTTCTAACTTTTGGGTTAGGAATCTTTGGATCTTTACTCTACATACTTCCAAATGTAATTACATTAGGACCGCCTGGAATAAAGAACAATGGCATCTTTTTCAATTCTGTTACAAATAGAGGTTTTTTAGGATGGTTTGTTTTTATCTTTTTAGTTACGTTTTATGTACTCTTATATTTCTTCCCTGACTATATCGTAAACTGGACCTATATCGTTGATCCAATAAGTGAAAGCTTGAGCGGTAATTTGGCAAGCCAATGGTTTTTATACGGCTTCCTATATTGTGTAGTAATGACTGTAATGGCGATCCGTATGTACATCAAATATCGGAACAACAAATATCAAATCTTAAGAACAACATCCGTTTGGTTTTTTCAAATTGTATTTGCTTTTTTAATTCCAGAAATTTTAGTGCGCTTTGAGAAACCCTGGTATGATTTCAAAAATGCATTCCCTTTGGATTATGACTTTTTCTTTAGCTGGAATCTAAACAGCTTGATTTCTAGTGGCGGATTTGGTTTATTTATTCTAGTTTGGGGAATTGTATTAACCTTAGTTGTAGTTCCTGTAATGGTTTATTTTTTTGGCAAAAGATGGTATTGCTCTTGGGTATGCGGTTGCGGTGGTTTAGCTGAAACTCTTGGCGATCCATTCAGACATCTTTCGAATAAATCAATTGGGGCTTGGAAGTTAGAACGTTGGCTGGTTCATGGAGTGCTTGCATTTTCGTTAATCATGACGGGCTTTACACTGTACTCCTATTTTTCAGGAGCACAGATTGTTTTGGGAATCAAAACCCAAACAATTCAGAACATATATGGATTTCTAATCGGATCTATTTTTGCAGGTGTAATCGGAACAGGTTTCTATCCTATTTTCGGAAATCGTGTTTGGTGTCGATTTGGATGCCCACTCGCTGCCTACCTAGGACTGGTACAGCGATTCAAATCACGTTTTAGAATTACAACAAACGGGGGGCAGTGTATTTCCTGTGGAAATTGTTCTACTTATTGCGAAATGGGAATCGATGTACGTGCTTATGCTCAAAAAGGTCAGAGTATTGTTCGTTCTTCCTGTGTAGGATGCGGAGTTTGTTCTGCAGTTTGTCCAAGAGGAGTTTTGAAACTAGAAAATGGTCCACTAGAGAACAGAACCTTTTCTCCTGAGTTTCCTCTAGGGAATACCCTGAAATAAAATTATTTTTCGTTTAAAAAAAACTCAAATCAATTACTGGCTTATCTTTACGCAAAATCCAGAATTCACAGTTCTTTTATGCAACGAATTAAAGTAATTATTCCGGCCTATAACGAACAAGATTCCATAGGACTTGTCGTTGGAGATATACCCAGGATAGTAGATGAAGTTATTGTAGTAAACAATAACTCTTCAGACGATACAGTAAAGGTTGCACGAGCTGCTGGAGCTACAGTTCTTTCAGAAAAAAGAAGTGGATATGGGTACGCCTGTCTCAAAGGTATTGATTACATCAAAGGGTTAGAAACTAAGCCTAATATTGTTGTTTTTCTGGATGGAGATTATTCTGATTACCCCGAAGAACTAGTGCAAATTGTAGCTCCTATACAAAATGGAACTGCTGATTTTGTAGTCGGTGCTCGTGTAAAAGAACTGAGAGCACAAGGTTCAATGACACCCCAACAAGTATTTGGAAATTGGCTGGCATGCTTTTTAATGAAGATTCTTTATAAATCAACGTTTACCGATTTAGGCCCCTTTAGAGGCATTCGATGGGACACCCTAGTAGATCTTAATATGAGCGACAAAACATATGGTTGGACTGTTGAAATGCAATTAAAAGTTTTACAGAAAGCAATTTCATATCAGGAGATTAAAGTAAATTATCGTGAAAGAATCGGTGTATCAAAAGTCTCTGGTACTGTAAAAGGAACTATCTTTGCTGGAATTAAAATTATTGGGTGGATTTTCAAACATTACATATTTAGATAACTAAAATGGAGCACATTTGGCTATACCTTTCCCTTGTTTTAATGTCATTATATTCCGTGTCTTTAATTCTGGTATTACTTTACAGTCTTTCCCAATTAAACTTATTGTGGAATTATGTTCAATTCAAAAAGAAAAAAGAAAAAAATCCCATCTTAGACATTAGTGACCCAGAAAAAGTTCCTTTTATAACCATACAACTTCCCGTTTTCAATGAACTCTATGTAATGGAACGTTTGTTAGAATGCATCAATCTGATTGACTATCCAAGAGCAAAATTAGAAATTCAAGTATTAGATGATTCTACAGATGAGTCCGTTGAACTTACTCGAGGTTTAGTTGAAAACCTAAAACATGAAGGTCTCGATATTACACAAATCAGAAGAAAAGATCGAGTTGGCTTCAAAGCAGGTGCACTCAAAGAAGGCTTGATTACAGCTAAAGGTGAGTTTATTGCAATTTTTGACGCTGATTTTTTACCGCAAAGTGATTGGCTTTTACATACTGTTCCACATTTCAAAAATAAAGAAATTGGGGTAGTACAAACCCGTTGGTCGCACATCAACCGAGATTATTCTGTACTTACACAAATTCAAGCATTTGCACTAGACGCTCATTTCACGCTCGAACAAGTTGGCAGAAACAGTAAGAATCACTTCATGAACTTCAACGGTACTGCTGGAATTTGGAGGAAAGAATGTATTCTTGATGCTGGAAACTGGGAAGGTGATACCCTAACCGAAGACTTAGACTTAAGCTACAGAGCTCAATTGAAGGATTGGAAATTCAAATACTTGGAAGACGTAGAAACACCTTCAGAGCTCCCAGTAGTGATGAGTTCTATTCGCTCACAGCAATTCAGATGGAATAAAGGCGGTGCCGAAAATTTTCAGAAAATGGCGAAGAAAGTAATCCGGTCAGAAAACATAAAACTTTCCACCAAACTACATTCTGTTTTACATCTACTCAACAGCACCATGTTCCTCAATGTGTTTTTTGTTGGAGTTCTTAGTATTCCTATGTTATATATTAAAAACGAATGGGGACACTTGAGTTTGTATTTCGATCTTTCTAGTTTCTTTATTGTTAGTACACTTATTTTCTTTAGTTGCTACTGGGTACTCTATAGATATATGAAAGGTGGCGGACTCCTGAACTTCTTAGAGTACATCAAACTCTTTTTTACCTTCTACACCGTTGCCATGGGGTTTTCGTACCACAACTCTCTTGCAGTTTTAGAGGGACATCGAGGGAAAAGAAGTGATTTTATACGAACACCAAAATTCAATATAAAGACTTTAAAAGACTCTTGGAAAAAAAACAAATACACTTCAAAAAAAGTTTCAAAAAACATTGTGATTGAAGGATTATTAACGCTTTACTTTTTATTTGGAATGTACAGTGCTTTTGTGGTTGGAGAAGTCGGCGATTTTGGTTTATTTCCGTTTCATTTAATGCTCTTCGTTGGCTTTGGATTTGTGTTTGTAAATTCATTTAGAACTCAGGCCTGATGATTACTCGGAGAAGCTTCAAAGAGATTCTCCAGGTCGCACCAATACTATTGAGTGTGTTGGGATACTATTTCATGGGGTTTGAAATTGATCGCGCACAGAGCTTCATCCTCATCCCGCTTTACTTGGCCCTTTTCTTTACGAGCTACCCTTTAATCTTTAAAGGCTACTCCTTAAAGCAAATGTTTTGGGCTGGGATTTTATTTCGATTAATTTTCCTCTTATCTACTCCCCTACTATCTCAAGATTTCTTCCGATTCCTTTGGGATGGGATGCTTTTAACAAACGGACTAAATCCCTACGAGGCAACTCCTGATCTTCTCAATCAAACTTCTACCTTATTCTCTACTCAATTCAGTCAAGAGCTTTATAATGGAATGGGAACCCTAAGTGCAGCACATTATTCTAATTACCCCCCAATAAACCAATGGGGTTTTTATCTTGCTTCGCTCGTTGGTGGGAATTCTGTACTTGCCAATCTTATCAGTATTCGGGTTGTATTGATTTTATCGGATTTGGGCGTCTTTTGGCTTGGAATCAAACTACTTGATTATTTAAATCTCTCTAAAAAAAGAATCGGACTCTATTTCCTAAACCCATTGATCATTGTCGAATTGACAGGGAATTTACACTGGGAAGGCTTTATGATGTTCTTCTTCTTGTTTGGACTGTATTTGATTTTCACTAAGAATGAATGGAAATGGGCAACGATTCCAATGGCAGCATCTATAGCAACTAAACTAATCCCGCTTCTTATACTACCACTGTTTTGGCGCTTTTTAAAACCTAAAAAAAGTATTCTCTTTGGCGCACTAATACTCTTGTGCTTGTTGATGTTTTTCGTTCCATTTTTTTTAGGAGACAACAACCTAAGTCATTATCTCAAAACCATCGGGCTCTGGTTCAACCGATTTGAATTTAATGGAAGTATATACTATGTGATACGCGAGATAGGATACGAAGTAAAAGGATATAACATCATTCGGAAATTAGGAAAAATATGGCCTTACATCATAGTTGCTATCGTTGCTATTTTTACTTTCATCAGAAACAATAAAACCCCAAAAGCATTATTAACCGGAATGTTATTCTGCCTCAGCAGCTATTTCTTTATTGCAACTACAGTGCATCCCTGGTATATTGTGTCGTTGGTTTGTATTGCAATATTCACCAACTACAGCTACCCCTTGATCTGGAGTGGGCTGGTAGTTCTAAGTTATGCTACCTATGGGAATTCTGATTTTAATGAAAATTACTATTTAATCGGACTACAATACGGGATTGTATATGGTGTTTTTCTTTATGAATTGATCCAAAGAAAAAGCTTACTTCATCATTTTAAATAGATTGATTTCGCGTTCATTGAGGTGTCTCCATTTTCCGCGAGGCAAATCCTTCTTAGTCAAATGGGCATATACTACGCGATCAACTTGCTCTACCTTATAACCCAACTTTTCGAAGATATGAAATATTGCGCGGTGGCGTTCAGTAGAAAGTTCTACTCCAATTTTACGTTTAGTTTCTCCACGGATAAAGCTTACTGCTTCAACATGGATTTTGTCAAATTTATCAACGACAACACCATCACGGATTTTTTCAAGATCCGATTGAACTAAATTCTTATCTAAAACAACTTGGAAGACTTTGTTTATTCCACGTGCAGGGTTCTTAAGTTTGATTTTAAGTTCTGTATCGTTTGTAAATAAAAGTAAACCAGTAGATGTACGATCCATCGAATTGACAGGATCGATACGGTAGGAAGTGGCATTATCAATAAGTTCCATAGCATCTTTCTTGTACGTTCCTTTTTTAACAGAACCGAGAAAACCTTTTGGTTTATTCAATAATACATAAGCTGGTTTATCAGAAACAACTCTCCTCCCATCATAACGCACGTCATCACCGGGCTGTACTTGGTAACCCATCTCTACAACGATCTTACCATTTATCTTAACCATTCCCATAGCGATATACATATCTGCTTCACGTCGGGAACAAATCCCAGAATTAGCGATATACTTGTTTAATCGAGTTGAGCTCGCTGTTTTTTTAGGGGAAGAATTATTAGACTTTGATTCCATAGAGTGCGTTTGAAAACTGTTTGAACTTAGAGTGGAAACCGAACCAATACGATACTTAGTATTCCAGCTACAATAAGCGCTTTTAATAAATTATGCAGCCAAAGATACGTCTTTTGATCTGGGGATCTCCATAAGATCAACACGATCAAGAATAAAAAAGGAATTGTGAATATAAAATAATACCACATACTATGTAAAACCTCTTTTTGTGCCAACAGTAAAGCAATTGGAATGAAGGTAAGCAGCACTAAAAAAGACAAAATCATCTTGGTAGTTCGCTCCCCAAAAACTACGGCAATGGTCTTATAGTTTCTTACCCAATCGCCTTTGAAATTCTCTAAATCTTTAATGAGGTCACGAATCAATACAATTAAAAACAAAAAACTGGCGTGATAAAAGACAAGGCTTGAGAAGTTTTTAAAATACAGTGTAATTGCGAAAAAAGGAATAACAGCCAGGATAACTGCAAAGACATTACTTGTCCAAAATTGCTTCTTCAAGAGATGGCTATACAACCAGATTCCAAAAATATAAGCTAAGAAAAAAGGAACTGTTCGCCAAGAGACCAGCATCGACAAAACCAAGGCAAGCGTATTGAGCAATGCATAACAAAAAAGCTGAAAAGAAGCAGAGACTCTGTGTTCTAGAAGATACTTATGCGGACGATTGATTTGATCTTTTTCAGCATCATAAAAATTATTGATCAAATAACCTCCTGCAATAGCAAAGGAGGTAGCAAAAACCAACATCAATAATTTGGTGTCAAAAAGGATTTCTTTCCAGTTGCTGTGCGGTGCAAAAATATATCGAGCGCTGAGATATTGTGCAACAATAATAGTGGTTAACGTATAGCCTCGAACTGAAGCAAATAAAGCCAGGATTTGAATTCCAAAATTGTTGCTATGTTGTTTTTTGAAAAGCATGGCTTTTCTAGAAATTATAAACTACTTCTAAACGATGCCCTTGCAATGCTTTCTGGGCTTTTTCAAAATCTTGAGCAAATCCGAGGATATATCCTCCACCACCAGATCCACATAACTTAAGATAGTAATCATTTGTTTCAATGCCTTGTTTCCATATCGCACGAAACTCTTTGGGAATCATAGGTTCAAAATTATGAAGTACTAAATTCGATAATTGCTTGATATTCGAAAATAGAGAACTTATATTTCCGTTTAAAAAGTCATCAACACAGGCATCCGTGTAATTGATGAACTGATCTTTCATCATGATACGAAAAGGTTCTTGCTTCATGTTCTCCATAAAGATAGAAACCATAGGAGCAGTTTCACCTACGATACCACTATCCAATAAAAAAACAGCACCTTTACCTTCAGGATTTTGAGATGGAATTCCCGTTGGCTCAATATGATCTTGAGAATTGATTAAAATAGGTAAACTCAAATAGCTATTCAATGGATCTAGCCCCGAAGATTTACCGTGGAAAAAAGATTCCATTGCGGCAAAAATAGCCTTGAGGTATTGCAATTTTTCTTTAGTTAAATTCTCTAAAACAGTAATTTTATCCAGCGCATACTGATCGTAAATTGATGCTACAAGCGCACCACTACTTCCAATACCATACCCCTGAGGAATACTACTATCAAAATACATGTTGTTTTTTAAATCCGATTCAAGGCGATCCCAATCGAAGGACACAACCGTTTCCGGGAGTGTCTTTAGATGTGCACAAAAAGCATTGAGCTTTTGGTGTGAATCTTGAGCACATGGATCATTGGATGTTTTTAGAGCACCTCTATAAAAATTATAAGGAATGGATAATCCTTTAGAATCTTTGATGATTCCATACTCTCCAAAGAGTAAAATTTTAGCATAGAATAAAGGACCTTTCATATGACTACAAAGTTATAGTTTTTTGGCACCATTACCAATTTGATCTTCAATGAATTGATTCTTTTGACAGTAGCTTGCTAATTCATCTTTAACGAATTTCAAAACAGCGTCTTTCTCTGACTTTGGATAAAGCAAGTGAACATTAGCGCCAGCGTCTAAAGTAAAACATAAGGCAGATTGAGTCTCCTCGCGATAGGCCCAAACTTTATTTATAACCTGAAGGGTATTGGGATGCATTAAAATAAAATAAGGCTCGGAAGCCATCATTAACGCATGAAGAGTCAAAGCTTCGGACTCCACCAAGGAAACAAAAGCATCAAGATCTCCGGATGCTAAAATTGGTTTTAGAAGTTTAACATTCGTCCGTGCTTGCTCAAATCGAGAAGCTGCATAAGGATGATTCTTCATCAGGTTGTGACCAAGAGTACTGCTGACCTTTTTTTGACCTTTATCAATTAATAAAATAGTGTCTTGGTAATCCTGAAACACCGGATGTAACGCTGAAGATAACGGCGTTCCGTATAAGTCAGAACTTCCTTCGATAACATCCGAAACTCCCCAACTCACCATAGGTCCCTGTATACTGCGTGCAGCACTTCCAGATCCTAAGCGCGCTAAAAAAGAAGCCTTCTTTAAAAAATAAGCCTCAGACATTGATGGATTTCCTGCTTTTTCAATGGACATAATTCCGAGTGCAAGTGCACTCATACCTGAAGCTGATGAAGCAATGCCGCTACTATGGGGAAATGAATTACTACTTTCAATAGCAAGGTGATGGTTTTTCACAAAGGGCACATAAAGCGCTATTCGCTCTAGAAAAGTTTCAATCTTTGGATGAAAACTTGGAGTAGGTTCCCCTTCAAAAGTAAAGTCGAAAGAAAATTCAGGCAACTGATTTTCTTTAGGCTTGTATGCTATCGTAGTTTGAGTAACACATTGTGACAAAGTAAAACTCAAGGATGGATTCTGTGGATACTGAGCCCCAAATTTACCCCAATACTTTACTAAAGCAATATTACTTGGTGCTTCCCATTTAGAAGAACCAGAGACTACTAGTTCGCTTTTTTCAATAAAATCTTTTTCACTATCCATAGGATACAAAGATAATGGATTCGTGCATGACAAGAAAGTAATAAGCCATTCGGAATTTTGTATCTTAGTATTTGATTCTATTTTTTATGAAAACAAAAAACCAAAAAATAGTTGCCATACTTTTTTCCATAATCGTCTGCTTGATTATTGGCGGGATCGCCGGAAGCGTTACACAATCGGCAATTCCTGTTTGGTATGCAGGCCTCAACAAACCTTTCTTTACTCCGCCGAATTGGCTTTTTGGACCTGTGTGGACCCTTTTATACATTCTTATGGGATGGTCTGCAGGATGGATTTGGTCATTTGGAAGTCACCACAAATGGGTAAAGACTGCACTGTATCACTTTGGAGCTCAGCTGACTTTAAATGCAATGTGGTCCTTAGTCTTTTTCGGTTTAAAAAACATACTCGGAGGGCTCATTATTATTCTTATACTACTCGTCTTAGTACTTTTAACCATCAAATGGTTTAAAGTTGTCAACAAAAATGCAGCATATTTACTTTACCCTTATTTTGGGTGGTTGTTATACGCCACAGCACTAAACATAGGAGTTTTTGCCTTAAATTAATCTTTATTTATTCACTAGTGGTTATGCACATTAAAAGCATAGACTGTTGAAAACTAAAATTTTACAACACATAATCGGAATGTATCTTAGATGTATATAACCTTAAATCATTCTAAATTATGTTTTCAAAATCAAATTTATTGGGAACCCTTACGGGTTTTGTTATTCTATTTCTTCTTGGCTATTTATATTATGATATTCTTGCGAATGACTTTATGAAAGAAGCCAGTATTCAGCCAATTTCAAAAATTCCTGCAAACATGTTCTATTTAAGTTTAGGATTACTTATTCAAGCTTTTACCATGTCGACGATCTACCAAAAACTAACTGGCCATGGGGCTAATGCTAAGTCTGGATTTCAATTTGGCGCATGGATAGGAATCCTCGTTGGTTTTGGAATGGGACTTGTTTGGTATGGCTCTGCTAACATTTACACCCTTAACGGGCATCTGATAGATGGAGTTTGGTCTGTACTATTTTACGGAATAGTTGGTGCCGGAATTGGATGGACGCAACACAAGATAAACTAAGGCTTTTTATCTAATTCTTTCTGGAAAATCAGTTATTAAAGCATCGACTCCAATTGCAATCATTCGTTCAATATCTTCGAGCTCGTTTACAGTCCATGGATATACCTTAAAGCCTGCCTTGTGTATTTTCTCAACATTTGCTTCGGTAAGACTTTTGAAATCTGGATTGATTGCAAATGCTGCTAATCGTTTTGCTACAGGAATTGCATCGATTGGGTCGTCCTCTGTCAATACTGCAATTGCAACTTTTTGGTTTACTTTATAAAATTGATCCAACTCATTCCAATCGAAAGAAGAAATAAAAACATTCTTTGCTTCCCAACTTGAGGTTTCGAAATAGTGCTCGATCAGTTCAGACGTTAGAACGGCAGTTTGTGTTCCTTTGAGTTCAATATTCAATTGAATTGTTCCGTCTATAAGATCCATCACTTCATTCAATGTCGGAATAGGTTCTTTACCCAAAACAAGGAATTGTTTTATCGAATCCAAGGGCATTTGCTCTATATACCCTGTACCATTGGTGAGTACGTCTAAAGTCTTGTCATGAAAAACAACCAATTCGCCTGTTGCACATCGAAAAATATCAATCTCAACTCCATCGACACCGAGTTCAATTGCCTTGCTAATAGATGCTAGCGTATTTTCTGCAACGTGACCACGTGCACCCCGATGACCAATAACAAGAGTTTTAGAATTTGGAGCTTGACAAGAGGAAATAAAAAGTGTCATTAATAGTACTTTTATAAAGTTATGCATTCAATATAATTATTTAGTTAAAATCCAAAATTCCCACGGTCGCATTCGATGTTCATACGTATCTGAAAGAATTTTTACTTTTCCGTCTTCAAATCGTTTAAAAGTTCCATTATAGGGTGCGGTAAACCCAACATACTCTGCACTTATATTTGCGATAAAAACAACCGTATCTCCTTTTTTAGTTCTCTCAAATGCCAAAACACTTTCATCTCTTGAGGTAGAGAGTCGTCTGTAGGTTCCTCGATCAATTCCACTGTGAAGTGCTGGATGTTGAAGTTTCAACGCTCCCAGTTGTTCCAACAATTTAAAGGTTTTTCCTGCTACTTTAGGGAAGCTGTCTTTTTCAAAAAACAATAATCTTTTGTCTAAATCGTATTCCATTCCACTGTAAATAAGCGGCATTCCTGGGGACAAATAATCTAAGGCCAAGGAAACATCTGCAGCAGCGCCAAAGCTTTCTTGCACAGTTCCATTCCATGAATTCTCGTCATGATTGCTTATAAAATTAACTACAATGTTGTGATCGTTGTACGTTTCTAATAGGTTTTCAATGTGTGAATCCCAATCCGCTACATTCTTTTTACCATGTACAATATCTTTTAAGAGATGATGTCCTGGCCAATCATACGATGCGTCAAAAAGGTCAACCATCTCAATACCTCCGGGGTGATTAACATCGGTTTCAGCTAGTAAAAAAACAGGTTTAACTTCACGTAAAGCTGCGAAGGTTTTCTTGTAAAACTCCATAGGGACTGCATAGGCCTGATCAACTCTATAGCCATCAATATTGACTTCTTTGACCCAATACACCATTGCTTCTCGCATGGCCTGTCGCATCTCTATATTGTCATAATTCAAATCTGCAACATCCGTCCAACCAAAAGATTCTCCTGTAAAAGGATTGATGGGATCGATAATTTCTCCTGCTTCATTCTGAAGATAATATTCAGGATGATCTTTAATCCAATGATTATCCCAGCCCGTATGCCCCGGTACCCAATCCAGAATCACATAAATCCCTAAATCGTGGGCTTGAGTTACTAAATCTTTTAGATCCTCTAGAGTTCCAAATTCAGAATTCACTCCTGTATAATCAGCAACCGCATAATAGCTTCCCAAAGGTCCTTTACTCTTTGTTGTTGAAATGGGATTGATTGGCATAAGCCAAAGAATATTAACTCCCATTTGTTTGAGTTTCGGTAAATCGTTAGCAAAAGCATCAAAAGTTCCTTCTTTAGAATACTGCCTAATATTGGCTTCATAGAGGATTCCCTCTGCCATATCTGTTTTAGTCATGGGAGGCAATTCGCTCACTACTGGAACAGAAGTATTGTCGCAGGCAACAAATAGAAGTATGAAAAGGATGTAAAGGACGTTTTTCATTTCAATGGATTTATTGTCAAGATAAACTAAATCCGAGAAAAATATAAACGTTGTTGAGATAATCTGCTACTCCTCGGGTGCAAGCTGTACTTTCAAGCCATCCATTTCAGAAGCAATATGTATTTGGCAGCCCAAGCGACTGTTCTCTTGCACATGATACGCTTCGGACAACATGGCTTCTTCATCATCTGACTTTTCTGGGAGAATAGAATCGGAAAGTACATAGCACTGACAAGAAGCACACATGGCCATTCCACCACAGGTTCCTTCAACCGGAAGTTCATATGCTTTACATACCTCCATTAAGTTCATAGCCATATCCGTTGGAGCTTCAACCTCATGGGTTTTACCTTCTCTATCGATAATACTGATCTTTATATCCTGACTCAAAATATTCTTTTACAATTATGCTTCTACGTTGATGACTTCTTCAATTTGAGGAACATATTTCTTAATTGTCATTTCTACACCCGATTTCAATGTCATCTGATTTACTGAACAACCGACACAAGCTCCGTGAAGCTGAACACTTACTATACGATCGTCTTCGATGGAAACCAAAGAAATATCACCGCCATCGGCAGCTAAAAAAGGGCGGATTTCAGCTAATGCAAAGAGTACTTTTTCTTTAATTTCGGTAGATTCCATAGCTTATTTTTTTACGGCTGAACAGCCAGACATTGTTGTTATTTTTACTACTTGAGTTGGAGGTAATGTTTTGTTTCGATCGACAACTTGAGCAACCATGTTTTGGGTGATCAAATGAATCGCGTCTGCAACGGCACTTTCTTCTTGAAGTGCTGCAGGTCTTCCTACATCTCCGGCTTCACGAACACTTTGAACCAAAGGAATTTCGCCCAAGAAAGGAACTTGAGTATCTTCTGCTAAATTCTTTGCGCCTTCTTTTCCGAAGATATAATATTTATTGTCTGGTAACTCTTTTGGAGTGAAATAAGACATGTTTTCTACAATTCCTAAAACAGGAACTTGAATGCTATCTTGTTGGAACATAGCGATACCTTTTCTAGCATCAGCTAGGGCTACATTTTGAGGCGTACTTACAACTACTGCTCCACTGATTGGAAGCGATTGAACAATACTCAAATGAATATCTCCAGTACCCGGAGGTAGGTCAATCAATAAAAAATCGAGTGTTCCCCATGCTGCATCAAATATCATTTGATTGAGTGCTTTAGATGCCATTGGGCCACGCCATATAACCGCCTGATCGGGTTCTGTAAAAAAGCCTATAGAGAGTACTTTAACGCCATAATTCTCAATAGGTTCCATTTTAGATTTTCCATTTACATTTATTGAAAGAGGCCGCGCACCTTCCATATCCATCATCGTTGGAATTGAAGGTCCGTATATATCTGCATCTAAAATTCCAACTTGGAATCCCATTTGGGCTAAAGTAACAGCAATATTAGAGGTTACAGTAGATTTTCCAACGCCACCTTTTCCAGAAGAAATTGCTACTATAGAACTGATTCCATTGATTGGTTGTCCTTTGATTGGAGCGTCTGCCTTTGGAGGAGTTTCAACCTTTATATTGATTGTTATTTTTGCTTTATTATATACCTGGGCATGGATACTTTTTAAAATCTCAACCTCAACTTTTTTACGGGCTTGAAGACTCGGATTCTTTAGCACAAGATCGATAACAACTTCATCTCCAAAAACATTTATATTTTTAAGAGCTCCGCTTGCTACTAGGTTTTGTCCCTCGCCCGGAGCGGTTAGTCCTTCAAGAACTTCTTGTACTGCCTGTTTTGATATATTCATTTAGGTTTCCCTTTTCTATATTGATTCTAAATTACAAATATACTGTTCTAAACTGAGATGATGAAGGTTTCCAAATCTTATGTTAGTGGCGGTAAATGATCAGCAGGGTTCCATAAACACTGATCAAAATTGAGTATTTGATTTTCTTTAACCTCAATCCCTTCGCTTTCTAGTAATTGTTGCATCAAATTGGTTCCTTCGAAATGTTGTTTTCCTGTCAACAACCCTAATCTATTGACTACTCGATGCGCAGGAACATCTTCTTTGATATGGGAGGCATTCATCGCCCAACCAACCATTCGAGCACTTTGAGGAGAGCCCAAATAACGTGCGATTAGACCATAAGAACAAACACGTCCATCTGGAATTTTGCGAACTACTTCGTATACACGTTCAAAAAAATTGAGGTCTTTTGCGGCCATTATTAGGGGAGATTAAATTTCAAATACGTTATCGGTTTCTTTTGCTCCAAGTAGATGCTTTCGTAATATGTTTGAATAGCAGTTGCCTCTTTTGGAGCATAGGCATTGGTATACAAATCGTGATGTGCATAAGCAACCTCTACACCCATACCTTCTAATAAGCCCAAGGTATAGCCATGCATATATTCGCTATCTGTTTTTAGGTGGATATAGCCTTCTGGCTTAAGAATGGTTTTATATTTAGCTAAAAATTGCGGATTAGTAAGGCGGTGCTTTGTTCTTTTGAATTTAATTTGCGGATCCGGAAAGGTGATCCAGATTTCATCGACCTCATTCTCAGCAAACAAATCTGTAACCAGTTCAATTTGTGCTCGAATAAAAGCAACATTTGCAAGTTCGAGTTCCAATGATTCTTTTGCTCCAGCCCAAAAACGAGCGCCTTTCAGGTCAATTCCAATAAAGTTTTTATTCGGATGTTCTTGAGCTAAATAAACGGTATACTCTCCTTTTCCACACCCCAACTCCAAAACAATTGGGTTGTCGTTTTTAAAAAAATCTTTATTCCAATTTCCTTTTAAAGCAAACTTATTTTCAACTAATTCCTCTCGAGTTGGTTGAATTACGTTCTTAAAAGTTAAGTTCTGATTGAATCGCTTTAATTTATTTTTACTGCCCAAGGTGTGTTTCTTTGGATGTAAAAATAAGTAATCTATACGAATTAAAGCGGGCTATTTATTTTGTTTTAGAAAGGGAAAAAGAAAATTCTGACCCAACTCCAAAAGTACTTTGAACATATATTTTTTCTTGATGAGCTTCAATCAAATGCTTCACGATTGCAAGACCCAATCCAGAGCCTCCTTCGTCTCTATTCCGAGCTTTATCTACCCTGTAAAAACGTTCAAATAAGCGAGGTATATGTTCTTCTTCGATGCCTCTTCCATTATCAATAATACGGACTAGTATTTTTTGTTTATTCAAAACACTTATGGAGACTTCGGTTGTACCTCCAGAAACTCCGTATTTCAGTGAGTTTACTATAAGGTTAGTAATTACTTGTGATATTCTTTTTCGATCTGCAAGCACCCAAAGTTCATCTAAACTGATTGGTTTATCAAAAAGTAGTTCGATGTTTTTCTCTTGCGCTCTAATTTCCAAAAGTCCCATCACCTCTTCAATCAAAGCATAAAGATTGAAACGTTTCGTTTCGATAGAAGTAATTCCTGCTTCGAATTTCGTGATTAAATCCAAATCGGTTACAATATGATTCAGCCGATCGACACCTTGTGCTGCTTTTTGCAAGTATTTCTCTCGAAGTACTTCATCTTCTGCCGCTCCATCTGCTAGTGTAAGAATGTAACTCTCAACAGTAAAAAGCGGAGTTTTTAATTCATGTGCTAGATTGCCAATAAATTCTTTTCTATAGTTCTCTTTCCCTTTCAGCAATTCGATTTCCAATTTACTCTCTTTGGCAAACTCCTGAATACTCTTTGTTAGCGATTGCGCATCTCGTTTCATCAACTCTTTACTTAGAGGAACTCCATCGGAGTAGAATGCATCGTATAATGCTTTAACTTTTGAAAAAATATAGTATTCGTTCTGGTATTGGATTAGAAGAAAACTAAAAAAAAAGAAAAGTACAAATCCCCCCAGTACAATCAGAAACGGATGTTCAGATTTGAATGTGAAGCCCTCAGAAAAATAGAAAAAACCCCCAATGAGTAGCACTCCAAATAAATTAATGAAGAGCGTAATAAAAAAAGCGGTCCTAAACCTTTTGAAGAAGTGTATCAATTGTTTTCGTTAATGACAAATTTGTATCCTACGCCTTTGATTGTTTTGAAATAAGAATTACCCATTTTCTCTCGCAACTTTCGGATGTGAACGTCGATGGTTCGATCTCCAACAACAACGTCATTTCCCCAGACAGCTTCCATGATTTTCTCGCGTTTAAAAACTTTATCTGGCTGCGAAGCTAATAAACGAAGTAATTCAAATTCTTTTCTTGGGAAAGACATCTTCTCACCTTTCAAGATAACCTTGTATTCGTCTAAATTGATCGTCAGATCTCCGTGTACAATATTCGTGTTGGTTTCGTTTTTAGTGAATCGACGCAGCAAAGCGCTTACTTTTGAGTTCAGCACTTTTGGCTTTATAGGTTTGTTTACATAATCATCGGCACCAACATCAAAGGCTGCAACATGAGAATAGTCTTCAGATCGTGCAGACAAAAACATTATGATTGTATCCTCGAATCGACTGTCTTTTCGGAGGTTTTCACAGGCTTCAATTCCATCCATCACGGGCATCATTACATCTAAAATAATCAAATGTGGAATTATTTTACTCGCCTGAACCAATGCTTCTTTTCCATTAGAAGCAGAAAAAACTTGATAGCCTTCTTTGTTTAGGTTGTAAGTCAAAATTTCTATTATATCCGGCTCGTCATCTACCAATAGTATTTTAATGTTACTTTTTTCCATACCTGACTAATAGAATTAATGAATATTGAAATTGTAAAAACTTAGTCTGCATCAAATTTAAGGATAAAAACAACTGCTTTCAACTTCTTAATAATTTGTTCACATTGGAAATAAACCCTGTGTTAATGCGCTATAAAATCGATAACTTTGCATTCATGAAACAAGCGATGGTTAATTTCTGGGAAATCGAATCGAATGCTGATTTTGAATTGTGCGCTATGCAAACATTTCATCACCAGTATAAATATAATTCGGTCTATCGATCCTACTGTGATTTAATTCACTTTAACCCAGCAGACTTAAAGTCCATTCGTGACATTCCATTCCTCCCAATCCACTTTTTCAAAAGCCATGAAGTGAAAAGTTTTTCGGAACCTGAAGCCATAACATTCACTTCAAGTGGAACAACGGGTAAAGAAACTTCCAAGCATTTTGTGAAAGAAATAAAAGGCTACGAGAAAAGTTTCACCAAAGCATTTAATCAGTTTTATGGTTCGCCAAAAGAAATGGCTATCCTTGCCCTACTTCCCTCCTATCTTGAGCGCCAAGGTTCATCTTTAATTTATATGGCTGATCATTTAATTCAAGATAGTAGTCATCCTAAAAGCGATTTTTATCTCAACAATTTAGAAGAATTGAAAACTGTTATTGAAGAACTGGAAGCTGCGCAACAACCAACACTTCTTTTGGGGGTAAGCTTTGCGTTACTTGATTTAGTTGAGCAATATAGTTTTGATCTGAAACACACTCTTATCATGGAAACAGGAGGAATGAAAGGGAGGCGAAAAGAACTGATTCGTGAAGATTTGCATGAGCAACTTGCAATGGGTTTTGGGGTAAAACATATTCATTCCGAATATGGCATGACCGAACTTCTGTCTCAAGCTTATTCCAAAGGAGAAGGCCTTTTTAATTGTCCACCCTGGATGCAAGTTTTTACCAGAGACTCAACCGATCCTTTTACATCCTTAACAGAAGGAATGATGGGAAACCTTAACATTATGGATTTGGCTAACCGAGAATCTTGTGCTTTTATAGCAACTCAAGATCTGGGACGTCTACACCCAAAAAATCAATTTGAAGTTCTTGGGAGAGTAGATCACTCCGACATCCGTGGATGCAACCTTTTGGTCTATTAGACAAAATTTAAAATGAAATAGGTCTTTTTTCCACGTTGGAGTAACACGTAACGATCGTTAATTAAATCCTGATTCGTAACTTTATATGTTTCCTGCACTTTTGCTTTATTTACGGAGATCGAATTTTCTTTGAGTGCACGTCGTGCTTCTCCATTGGATTTCAAAAACTGGCTATCACCTGCTAATGCAGCAATGATATCGACACCTTCTCCTAGGCTTTCTTTAGCAAGCTCAGCCTGCGGCACGCCTTCAAAAACATCTAAAAAAGTAGCCCCATCCAAACTTTTCAAATCCTCAGAAGTGGATTTCCCAAATAGAATTTGAGATGCTTTTTGAGCATTATCAAGGTCTTCTTGCGAATGCACCAACAAGGTCACTTCATTGGCTATTCTGTTTTGCAAAACGCGAAGGTGAGGCGCTTGTTTGTGTTCTTCTATCAAAGAATTGATTTCATCTTCACTTAAAAATGTAAAAATCTTAATATAACGCTCCGCATCTTCATCAGAAGCATTCAGCCAATATTGATAAAATTTATATGGAGAAGTACGGCTTTTATCTAGCCAAATATTACCACCTTCCGTTTTTCCGAATTTAGTGCCATCTGCCTTAGTAATCAACGGGCAGGTAATTGCATATGCTTTTCCACTTGCCTTTCGACGTACCAATTCGGTTCCCGTTGTTATGTTTCCCCATTGATCACTACCACCCATCTGGAGGGTACAATCAAGATTTTTATAAAGGTGTAAAAAATCATATCCCTGAAGCAACTGATATGTAAATTCAGTGAAAGACATCCCTACTTGTGACTCTGAACCCAAGCGTTTCTTTACGGAATCTTTAGACATCATATAATTAACAGTGATGTGCTTCCCAATATCACGGGAAAAATCGATCAAAGAATAGCCTTTCATCCAATCCAAATTATTGACAAGCAATGCAGCGTTTTCGTTTGAAGCATCAAAATCTAAAAAACGTGCTAACTGATTTTTAATCCCATTAATGTTTTTATCTAGAGTTTCTTCATTCAGCAAATTACGTTCAGCTGATTTCCCCGATGGATCTCCAATCATTCCTGTTGCGCCTCCTAACAAAGCTATTGGTCGGTGACCTGCTCGCTGAAAATGCATTAAAATCATAATCTGCACTAAACTCCCAATATGGAGCGAATCTGCGGTTGGATCAAAACCAATATAACCCGATACCTTTTTTTCATTTAAATGATTCTCAGTTTCTGGCATTATATCGTGCAACATTCCGCGCCATCTTAACTCTTCAACAAAAGGATTTTTCATCTGTTTGGATCTTATTTTTTTATCGGTCAATTCCTTTCAGAGAGCCGTTTTTTATTTTCTTTGATACTTTGATGTATCGATTTGCACAAAGATAGATTTCTCTGAGGTAACAAGAAAGACAAAAATAAAAAACAGTACTTTTGAGATATGATATTAGTCACAGGAGCTACCGGATTGGTTGGATCACATTTACTATTAAAACTCATTGAACAGGATCGAGTACTTGTGGCGCTCTATCGATCAGAATCAAAAAAAAACAGCACTTTAGATTTTTTAAAAGAACGAACAAAATCGGCAAAGGTTGCTGAAATTATTTGGCGCAAGGGCGATGTTTGTAATCAACCCAGTTTGGCAGTTGCCTTTGAAGGAATCACACATCTTTACCACTGCGCAGCTTTTATTTCATTTGCGCACTATAAACAAGAAACATTAATGGAGGTAAATCAGCAAGGGACAACCAATCTTGTTAATTTAGCCATTAAGCACCAACTAAAAAAAATAGCTTACATCAGTTCAATTGCTGCACTAGGAAGCGATACCACTTCCGATTCAATTGACGAATCGACACCTTGGAATGCTGACCAAGACCATACCCCATATGCATACTCTAAATTTGGAGCTGAACTCGAAGTTTGGAGAGCCACGCAAGAAGGAGTTCCAGCTGTCATCGTTAATCCCGGGGTTATTCTTGGAACTGGAGTTGAAGGAAACCCTTTGGAATTACTATGTAACCAAATTGACAACGGCTTACTCTTTTACCCCAAAGGTGCAACAGGATATGTAACCGTTGAGGATGTTGTTCAAGTACTGACAGAACTAATGAATTCTGAAACAGAAAATGAACGCTTTATTTTAGTAGCAGAAAATTGGAGCTATGAACAAATGCTCCGTCGTATTGCATTAATCAGAAAAAAAAGACCGCCACGAATTGGCTTGAGAAAATCTTGGCTTCAAATTGCCTGGGGACTCGAAGGGATTCTTTCTTTATTTGGAAAAAGACGTTTTATGACCCAAGCACTCATAAGTAGCTTGTGCGATATAAAACACATACAAGGGAATAGAATAATTAAGGAAAGTTCTTTTAAATACAGTGACATTGAGACATACTTAATAGATCATGCTACTAAAAAAGACTAATCAAGTTCTTCTTCTTTTAGTCGTTCTTTTCTTTTCATGATGGTATCAATACTATCTTCAATCTGTTTTGATCTAATTTCAAGATTCTCAAAAATCTTCTTCAACAACTTTGGCTTCTGAGCATAATAGGTTTGGTTTTGAGCTAATTGAAGGCTATCAATACCATATTTTTCATAAATATATTGATCTGTAAAATATTCTTTATGTGCTGGGTCTACATAATTGGAGTTCTTAATTGCTTTCATCAACATTATATCATAAAAAACATCCTCCATCATTTCAGCAGTAATTTTCTCGTCTGGTGGCTCAACAGGAGTACTACCGTCGCAAGCCAAGCAACTAATGATCAAGAAAAGTAAGATGTATTTTCTCATGATTTATCTATTAAAAGTTAAACGTTTCGCAGCTTTATTTTCTATAATCACTCCTTTGTCGTAGACACAAGAACCATTGACCCAAGTAGATTCAATTTTTGCCTGAAAAGTTTCTCCTTCAAAAGGAGACCACTTACAGTGATACAATAAAGATTCTGGTGTAACTGTTGTTGTTTCATTTAAATCCAATAAAACCAGATCCGCAAAATACCCTACTCTAATGTAACCTCTTTTTTCAACATCAAATAATATAGCAGGATTATGACAGGCTTTTTGGACTAATTTTTCTAAGGAAATTTTGCCTCTTTTAGAAGCGGTTAGCAAAGCCAAAAGTGCATGTTGCACCAGAGGGCCACCCGATGGAGCTGATGCGTATTTATTGTTCTTTTCCTCTAGGGTATGTGGTGCGTGGTCTGTCGCTAAAACATCTATTCGATCATCATTCAAAGCAGTCCAAAGAGCATCTTGATCTTCTTGGTGTTTTACTGCAGGATTCCATTTTATTCGAGTCCCATGAGTTTTATAATCTGCAGAAGAAAACCATAGGTGATGCACACAAACCTCAGCGGTTATTTTCTTCTCACTTAATGGAATATCGTTTCTAAACAAACCCGTTTCAATAGCGGTAGACAAATGAAATATATGTAAACGTGCACCCGTTTCTTTGGCAAGAGATACCGCTCTTGAAGAAGATAAGTAACAAGCTTCGTGGCTTCTTATTTCTGGATGTGCTTCTATTGGAATATCTTCACCATATTTTTCTTGGTGAGCAGCAAAATTAGCTTTAACCGTAGGTTCATCTTCACAGTGTACTGAAATAAGGAGGTCCGTATTTGAAAAGATTTCTCGTAAAACTGCTTGATCGTCGACCAACATATTCCCTGTAGAAGATCCTAAGAATAGCTTCAGTCCCGCTACCTTTGTTTTATCCAATTTTCGGATTTCATCAATATTATCATTGGTTCCTCCAAACATAAAAGAATAATTCGCAAGGGAGGTTTCCGCAGCTCGTTCAAACTTGTTTTCCAATGCTTGTATATCGGTAGTTTGTGGGTTGGTGTTGGGCATTTCAATAAAAGAAGTAATCCCTCCGGCAACTGCAGCTCGTGACTCGGAAGCTATGGTCGCTTTGTGGGTTAGGCCTGGTTCTCTAAAATGTACTTGATCATCGATCAAACCGGGTATAAGATGTTTACCACGTGCATCAATTATTTGATCCGCTTTGTGATCGAGATTAATTCCGATTTCTTGGATGAATTGATCAACAATAAAAACATCTTGTATCTCTTGGGAACCATCGTTAATGAGGGTTGCGTTTTTTATTAAAATTGTGCTCATTGTTTACGCTTAAATAGTGATTGTATACGGAGAAAAACGACACCATAAATGGCTTCCCAAATTATAGATCCATTCATTTTGGATTGCCCTTTTACCCGGTTTAAGAAAATAATAGAATATTCTTTTAGCTTGAAGCCTTTTTTCCAAGCTTTATATTTTAATTCGATTTGAAAAGCATACCCAACAAATTTAACAGCATCCAAATCAATAGCTCGCAAAACCTCAGCCTTGTATCCAACAAAACCAGCTGTCGCGTCCTTGACCGGTAGACTGGTAAAAAACTTAACATAATAAGAAGCGGCCAAAGAAAGTAAAATCCTTCCTAGAGGCCAATTAACTACATTAATCCCATCGACATAACGGGAACCTATAACTACATCTGCGTCAGCGAGGAGGTGAAGTTCCATCTTAGGAACATCTTGTGGATTGTGTGAAAAGTCCGCATCCATTTCAAAAATAAATTTGTAATCAGCAGCCAAAGCCCATCGAAAAGCATGCAAATATGCGCGGCCTAAGCCTTCTTTTTGGGGGCGTGTTTCTAAAAAAAGTCTGTTTGGAAATTGTTCAAAAAGATTTGCAACCAAGTCACCTGTTCCATCTGGTGATGAATCGTCCACTACAAGAGCGTGATAATCCCTATTAATCGACAGTGTCTCACAGATAATAGCTTCTATATTATCTGCCTCATTATAGGTCGGAATTACGATGAGTGTGTTTTTCATTTGAAAGGTTAAAAGTAATAAATTAAAGGGGATCGACTCTAAAATTTAAGAATCCATTTGTAATTGAATTCTTAATGAAAACTATTATTTTTAACCCATGGAAGATTGGATTTCAAGAACGGAACTGCAGCGCGATTGGATCAGTCTCGTTTTCTTATTCAATTTCATCCTTTTGGCGGTACTTAGAGGTACAAACACAAGACAATTCAAAACCTTTATTCGCTTTATTGACCCAAAGCTATACTTTAAGATTTACGGGAAAGATAATTTTCTGTTACAAAGTTTCACCGCTCTTGGAGCTCTTTTTTTACTCATCAACCTTTGTCTTGGAGCTTTCTACTGCCTTACACTTTTTGAATTTGGTCCAAACTCTTTTTCGTTTTTCATTACGCTACTAACAGAAATAGTTGGGCTGATTTTTATTCGATTTGTGCTTATAAAGATATGCTGTAAATTACTCGGAATAGAGGGGTTTTCAGAAATATTTCTCTTCAAAGCCCTGACTTATCAAATTCAGATTTCAATACTTTCATTCTTTTTATTTCTTTTTTACGAATTCAGCTATCCTAGTCAAGAATTCTTAATACTAATTCTCATACTCATTGCTGGGCTGTATCTTTTATCGCAATTGTCTTTATATAGAGAATATTGGGGAGTGTTTAAATACAATTTATTGTATTTAATTCTATACCTTTGCACTTTCAAATTAGCTCCATGGATATTACTTTACAGTACACTTAAGTAGAGCATTGATAAAAGTAACTTATGAAAGTAAAAACGATACTGGTTTCCCAGCCTGAGCCTGCAAACGAGAACTCACCATATACTCGTTTAAAAGAAAAGCATAATGTCAAAATCGACTTTAGGCCTTTCATTCACGTAGAAGGAGTTGATGCTAAAGATGTGAGACGTCAGAAAATTGATTTTGCTGATTACACCTGTGTCATATTGACAAGCAGAAATTCTGTAGATCATTTTTTTAGATTAGCTGAGGAAATGCGTTTCAAAGTTTCTGATGCAACTAAATACTTCTGTAAATCTGAGGCAGTCGCTTTTTATTTACAAAAGTATGTTGTCTACAGAAAAAGAAAAATCTATGTAGGTCAAAAAAGCTTGAATGACTTAGAAACGGTGTTCAAAAAGTTTAGTGATGAGAAGTTCTTATTGCCATCTTCAGATATCTTAAAGCCCGCTACACCTGAGTTTCTTGATAGTTTAGGTATTGATTGGACACGAGCTCAACTATACAAAACAGTTGTAAGTGATTTATCTGATTTACGGGATGTTTCTTACGACGTTTTAGTGTTTTTTAGTCCTTCTGGGATCGAATCTTTATTACACAATTTCCCAGATTTTAAACAAAACAATACTAGGATCGCAGTTTACGGGAATACCACTGTAAAAGCAGCAGATGAAGCCAAGCTAAGAATTGACATCAAAGCACCCTCTGATGAAACTCCTTCGATGACAATGGCTATCGAAAAGTATATAGCAGCAAATCCAAAGTAAATTTATTTCTTCAGAAAAGAAAGCATCAAGTACCCCCATGCTGAAATCAATAGAAGGCCGCCAATAGGTGTAATGGGTCCTAGGTATTTAACAGGCCAGCCATGAAACTCTTTTGTTGCTAAAAGAAAAATACTGCCGCTGAAAAGTAAAATTCCAGCCAGAATTAATTTCACAAAAGTAGATTTCACATTAGTATCAAGGGCAGATAAATTATTGATCAGCAATATGGCAAAACTGTGATAAATTAAATAACGAACTCCAACTTCAAAACTACTCAGTGCATCTTGACTTAAGCGAGTTTTAAGAAAATGGCTCCCTAAGGCTCCTAAGCTAACTGCCAACAGGAGTAATCCACTTGCTATTGCACTCGTTATTCGTGTCTGAAATTCCATCCTATTTTTTTTCATAAAGATAGTCGCACAAAAACGTTTCGCCTAGCTCGTTTATTTAAATCAATAAAATATTCAAAATAGATTAATTTATTAAATCAAAATGATACTTTTGATGAAAAAATTAAATGAAAATAACAAATCAAGAAGTAAAAGTTGATGGAATTGATAAAATTCTATTGAATGGCTTAATTCAAAATGCACGTGTTTCTATTGTCGAATTATCGAAGAAAGCTGGTATTTCTGGTGCTGCAGTACATCAACGACTAAAAAAACTAGAAAACTCCTCTCTAATAAGTGGGTCTCAAATCAATATAAACCCAAAAATACTAGGGTATAATACGCTTGCATTTATTGGTGTTTTTTTGGATAAAGCGGTGAGTAATCCAGAGGCTGTAGCACAACTTAAAAAAATTCCAGAGGTAACCGAATGTCATTACACAACTGGAAATTGGAGTATACTCATTAAGATTTTGTGTAAAGACAACGAGCATTTGATGAACCTCCTCAACACAAAAATTCAAACGATTAGTGGTGTTTCAAGAACAGAAACCTTCATTTCTTTAAACCAACAGATTAATAGACAAATTGCGCTATAACTAGTCGCGACTATTGCCCATAACACGGAATAAAAGATACATTAGGGTCGCTAATGAAGCTAAAGCAGCCACTACATAGGTCCGTGCTGCCCATTTGAGTGCATCGGTTGCGCCTTCAAGTTCTTGCTGACTTACCATATTTTTTCGCTTCAACCAATCCAGTGCTCGGTTACTAGCATCGTATTCAACCGGAAGGGTGATAAAACTAAATAAGGTACCGAGTCCGTATAGTCCAACCCCAATTAAAGCAATGGTTTGCCCAAAGGCTAGGGTTTGAGATGCAATCAACCCGCCAAAAATAATGTACATCGAAAAATTAGAGGCAACACTAACCATGGGCACCAACGTGGATCGTAACTGCAACCACTCATAACCTGTTGCGTGCTGAACTGCATGTCCGCATTCGTGAGCTGCTACTGCAGCTGCAGAAGCATTTTGCTGCATATAAACTCCTTCACTGAGGTTGACAGTTTTGGTTCTTGGATCGTAATGATCTGTAAGCATCCCGGGTGTGGAAACAACTTTAACATCTCGAATTCCATGATCCGATAACATTTGTTCTGCAATTTCTTTCCCAGTCAGACCATTTCTGAGGGTGATTTTAGAATAGTGTTTGATTTTTTTTTTAAGCGTATTACCTACCCACCAACTAGCGACAGCAATTACAATAATTAAAAAAAGATAAGAACCCATAGTATTTTATTTTTTTGTTGGTTAAAATTTAATCTTTGTTTTTATTCATTAAAATAAGAATTAAAATCACGAGTTGCAAAAGCCCCGTAACCGTATTTGCGATCATAATAGACTTACTCTCGATTAAATAACCATATACTCCCCAAAGAAAAACTCCTAGTAGTAATACGAGATACATGGACACAGAAACCCCCTTAGAAGATTTTGATTTCCAAACTTTAATTACCTGTGGTACAAAAGCAGACGTTGTTAAAAGTGCTGCAACAAAACCAATAATTTCAACATCCATTAGCCTACAATATTAATTATTTTACCAGGAACAACGATTACCTTTTTAGGAGTTCTTCCTTGTAATTGTTGTTGTGTTCGATCGTCATTCATTATTATTTCTTCGATTTCTTTAGCTTGTAATTCCAAAGAAAGTTCGATTGTAAAACGCATTTTTCCATTAAAAGAAACGGGGTAGTTTTTAGAAGATTCTACTAGATAAGAAGGCTCATGAATTGGAAAAGCTACCTTACTAACACTAGAATTATGACCTAAGAGTTCCCATAACTCTTCAGCGGTGTGTGATGCAAAAGGCGCCAGTAAAACTGCCAGTGGTTCTAACACCTCTCTTTCATTACACTTTTGAGCAGTCAATTCATTTACGCAAATCATAAAAGAACTGATGCAGGTGTTGAATGAAAAATTCTCGATATCCTCAGTAACTTTTTTAATGGTTTGATGTAAACTTTTTAAAGACTCTTTAGATGCTTTTTCATCACGAATTGAAAAAGTTTCATTGGGGTGATACAACCTCCACAACTTCTTTAAAAAAGAATATACGCCCGAAATACCTGCCGTATTCCATGGTTTTGCTTGCTCTAAAGGGCCTAGGAACATTTCATACATTCGCAATGTATCTGCGCCATATTGCTCACAAATAAGGTCCGGATTTACTACATTGTATTTAGACTTAGACATTTTCTCTACCTCACGTCCAACAACATAAACACCATCTTCTAGAATAAAAGTGGCCTCTTTGAATTGTGATTGCCAGTTTTTCAATCCTTCGGTATCCAATTCATTTGACGAATTGACAAGGCTAACATCTACACGAATCGCATCAACCTCAAATTCTTCAATACGATTTTTTGATAGGTACTCTTCAGTTCCCTTTTTACGATAAACAAAAGCAGAAGATCCGAGAATCATTCCCTGATTGATTAGCTTTTTAGCATATTCCTCTACTGGAAGTAAATTCAAATCAAAAAGAAATTTTTGCCAGAAACGAGAGTACAATAAATGTCCTGTTGCGTGTTCACTTCCACCAAGATATAGATCAACTTCTTGCCAATAATCAACAGCTTCTTTACTCACAAAGACTTCCGAGTTATCAGCATCCATATAGCGATTGAAATACCAAGAACTTCCTGCCCATCCCGGCATTGTATTCAATTCTAAAGGAAAAACAGTAGTTTCGTTAATTTCGGAATTGGAGACAACTTTTTCGCTCTCTGTATTCCACGCCCAAATTGTAGCATTCCCAAGGGGTGGTGCTCCTTCTGGAGTAGGCAGATATTGTTCTACTTCTGGTAAAACTAACGGTAGGTTTTCAGGTTTCAAGCATACAGGAAGGCCATTTTTATAATAAACCGGAATGGGTTCTCCCCAATAGCGTTGTCTACTAAAAATAGCATCTCTTAACCTGTAGTTTATAGTACCTTCTCCTGAACCATCTTTTTCTAAACGCTCTATGACAGTTGCCATTGCTTCTTTATAAGCTAAACCATTTAAAAAATCAGAATCGGTTATTTGAGTTTTTCCTTTTTCAGTAAAAGCTTCTTTTGAAATATCAGCTCCTTCAAAAATATTACGGATCGCTATATCAAAATGTTTTGCAAAATCATAATCTCTTTGGTCCCCACATGGAACTGCCATTACAGCACCTGTACCGTATCCAGCAAGCACATAATCTCCAATCCAAATTGGGACAGGTTCTTGAGTAAGGGGGTGAAGTGCATAGGCACCTGTAAACACACCACTGATGGTTTTTACATCTGCCATTCGATCACGTTCAGATCGTTGAGCACTAGCTTCAACATAGGCAGCAACCGCTTCTTTTTGCTCGTCTGTGGTAATTATTTGAACCAAGTCGTGCTCGGGTGCTAGGGTCATAAAGGTTACGCCAAACAGAGTATCTGGTCGTGTTGTAAAAACCTCAATTGTTCCTTGGTGGTTCTGAATCTCAAAACGCACATTTGCGCCAATCGATTTTCCAATCCAATTGCGCTGCATTTCCTTTAAAGAATCTGGCCAATCTATGGTGTTTAGCCCCTGAAGTAATCGTTCGGCATAAGCACCGATTCGCATACTCCATTGCTTCATTTTCTTTTTTGTAACTGGAAAACCTCCTCGTTCCGAAACACCATTGATTATCTCGTCATTAGCAAGAACAGTTCCAAGTTCGGGACACCAGTTTACTTCGGTCTCAGACAAATAAGCCAAGCGATACATTAGTAAAACTTCTTGTTGCTCTTTTGTTGAATAAGAAGACCAATCGGTTGCAGTAAAGGTTGTAGTGTTTTCATCACAAACAGATTCTATGTCTTGGTTTCCTTTTTGCTCAAAATGCGTTATTAACTCCTTAATTGGTTGTGCAGCATTCGCTTTTTTACAGTAATACGAATCAAATAGCAATAGAAAAATCCATTGTGTCCATTTGTAGTAATCTGCCTGTGAGGTTCTAACTTCACGACTCCAATCGAAAGAAAAGCCCATGCGGTCGAGTTGCTCACGATAGCGACTGATATTAGCTTGTGTTGTTATGTTGGGATGTTGTCCCGTTTGGATCGCATATTGTTCTGCTGGCAAACCAAAGGAATCATATCCTTGTGGATGAAGTACATTAAACCCTTTGTGGCGTTTGTACCTCGCATAGATATCACTGGCTATATAACCTAAAGGATGGCCTACATGTAAACCTGCCCCAGAAGGGTAAGGAAACATATCCAAAACATAATATTTTGGAAGTGCGCTTTTGTTTTCAGCTTTAAACGTTTGATTTTTGGCCCAATAGTCTTGCCACTTTTTCTCGATTTCAAGGAAATTATACCCCACAGTAATTCAATTTATTAGATGCACAAAAATAGGGCTAAAGCGGGAAAGGAAAAAGTTTATCGGCACCAAGAATACAAATTGATTTGTCT
>Ga0233438_10001025_pt1 | contig 32675 bp, 35 predicted proteins | sample SI_123_September_FD_182720 | JGI IMG/M metagenome (GOLD analysis project Ga0233438, IMG submission 182720) | Seawater microbial communities from Saanich Inlet, British Columbia, Canada - SI_123_September2016_10_MG | ecosystem: Environmental > Aquatic > Marine > Inlet | place: Canada: British...
GTCGGTGGTGATCAGGTCTGGGGTAACACCAAAGCGCTGGGCGGCAAAAGGTGCGCCTACTCGACCAAAGGCGGTGATCACTTCATCAAAAATTAGCAATATGCCGTGCTTGGTGCAGATTTCCCGCAGGCGCTCCAGGTAGCCGACCGGTGGCGGTAAGATACCTGTGGAGCCGGGCACGGGCTCGACGATAACGGCGGCGATGGTGCTGGCGTCATGTAGGGCCACCAATGTTTCTAACTCCTCTACCAAATGACTGCCCCAGTGGGGCTGACCATGGCTAAAGGCGGCATGCTCTAAATTATGGGTATGGGGCAAGTGGTCTACGCCATTGATAAGGTTGGCGCTAAACATTTTACGATTGGGGCCAATGCCTCCTACGGAGATACCTCCAAAGTTCACCCCGTGGTAACCGCGCTGACGGCCAATAAGCCGGGTGCGACTGGCATCACCTTTTGCCCGGTGGTAGCCGAGGGCTATTTTTAATGCGGTGTCGACAGATTCGGAGCCTGAGTTGGTAAAGAAGGCGTGGTCGAAGCCTTCAGGGGCCAAGTTCGTCAACTTGTCTGCCAGTTCAAAGGCTTTGTTGTGGCCGAGCTGGAAGCCCATGCATAGGTCCAGTTCGCCTACCTGCTTCTGTACGGCTTCGACAATTTTGGGGTGGCAGTGGCCTATGCCTGAGGTCCAGAGCCCCGAAAAACCGTCGTAGATTTTGCGGCCATCGTTGCTGATGTAGTGGTGGCCCTGGGCGGAGCCGATTAACCGCGGGGTTCGTTTGAAGTCCCGGTTGGCGGTGAAGGGCATCCAGTAGGCGTCCATGGCGGTGTCTGATGGCTGATGATGCATACTATGTCTCTCGATTATCTGTTGCTATTGCTGAGACTGTAAAACCTCTGCAACATGTTAAACAACCAGTTACCCGCCAATTATTAACCCACTGATTTTATTCACTTTTACCTTTCAACTGTTTACTATACTAAACATTATTCTTGTTTTTTAAGGTGCTAGCCCATGGACAGTGAAACTGGACCCCGCTTGCGGGAAATCCGCAGCAAAACAGGCCTTTCTCAGCGCCAGCTGGCCAAGGCTTCTGGTGTGGCCAATGCCACTATTTCGCAAATTGAATCCGGGGCTTTAAACCCTACGGTGGGGATGCTGAAGAAGGTATTAGGGGGCATTCCTATTAGCCTGAGTGATTTCTTTGCCGATGACTTTAGTTTTACCGATCAGGTGTTTTTCAGCGCCGACAAACTATTACAGTTGGGTGAAGGAGGGGTATCTTATTTACAGGTGGGCAACCATCTGCATAATAAATCTATCCAGATGATGAAGGAATGTTATCAACCCGGAGCCCATACAGGAAGGCATGCTATTCAGCATGAGGGTGAGGAGTGCGGCATTATTTTGACTGGTGCACTGGAGGTGCAGGTGGGGGATAAGAAGAAGGTATTGAAGGCTGGAGATGCCTATTACTTTAAAAGCTCTGTGCCGCACCATTTTAAAAATGTGGGGCGCGAGGCCTGCGAGTTGATTACTGCTTGTTCGCCACCGAGTTTTTAGTTGTTTGTGCTCTCTGTCTTGCAAACAAAAACAGATAGGCGTAGCCTCGCACTCTGCTTTGGTAATCGCGAGAAGTGGCAAGGCAGTGATCAAGGTGTCATGTAATGGAAAGGCACTCATCAGGTACACAAGGATGTAATATCATGGTTCAAAAACAATCAGAGAAAAATGATGTTCTCTCTCTTTCTCGCCTTCTCGAAAACGGCTCTGTGCCTCTCAAACTGGTTACTGAAACCGGCTCCCAAAAAACCGGGGAAGTGTTTCTGGCCGAGGGCTCTGTACTCGCCGAAAAAAATGCCACCGTTATCTTCGTTTGCGGCTAGGCCTTTACCCAACTTTTAAAACCCTACTGGCTTTTTATCTCTGCAAGTTGGAGAGGCGCTGCCTGTATAAATCTTATTTATAAGGAGATACAAAGATGTCTATTGAAAAAAAGATCAATCAAGTAAAAGACAATGCTGAACTTATTGCCCAGCTGGTTAAAGGAGGTCAGATTCCTCTGAAGATTGTCTCTGGCACCCAGAGTACTGAATCAGTCAGGCTGTCACCAGACGCTGTGGTTGCCCATGAGGGGGCGACTGTTATTTTTGTCTGCAGCTAAGTTTTTTACAGACTTCTGCTGCAAAACCGGGTGGGAGGCTGTGCTGGCCTCTCACTCTTTATTTATATTCAATGGAGGACTACTAGGTGACCAAAGACAAAAGCTTTGTTAACAATATGGACCAGCACAGCTGGCGCCCTAAGCTGCGCGAAAATATCTGGCATATGCGCAGCGATGCTGAGCCTGATGACCCTGCTTTTCTGATCACCAGCAAAGCTAAATATGAACTGCCTGCCCAATATGTTCGAGGCTTTTTAAAAATTCGGCCCTATTGTACTGGGCATAATTCTCTTTCCACAATCGCTGAAATGACTCAGACAAATGCCGATGATTTGCTGGTCTTTTTTAATACGTTTTCTGAAATCGACCTGCTCTATCCAGACAGTTGCGAGTCTCTGCCTCTGGATCGAGATGGGATTAACCAATCGCTTATTAATATCATTTCGATCTGGGCAGGGGAACTGCACTCGGTCTATATTGCCAATGAACTGGCTCGAGAACAGGGCTTGTCCCGCGGAATATTAATCGGCTGGATGACTGAGATGTACCATTATGTAAAAGACTTTCCGCTGGCTCTGCAATGTGCTGCTGACAGCGCTGAGGGCGAGCTGAAATTGTTGCTTGAGCGCTATGCCAACGAGGAGCTGGGCCACGAGGTTTTTGTGCTGGATACGTTGCGTAATCTGGGGGTTAGTGCCGAAGAAGTTGCGTCGAGTACACCACTGATTTCAACGCGCGCTATTGGTCTGTTGTTGCGTGAATTGCTCAGCGACGAACCCTCTGCAACATTGCTTGCCGCTGCATTGCTTGAGGCTGCGGATTTTGATGAGGACAATATTGGTATGTATCAGCAAAAACTGGCTGAGCTCTACAATATTCCGTTGAATGCATTGACGCCGTACTTTGAGCATCAAAAAATTGATTTTGATTTAGGTCATCAGCGGTTGCTCAGCGATAACCTGGGTTTGATTAATATTACTGAACTGGACCGGCTCGATAATCTGATCAACAAGCTGCATGATTTAAAGCATGCGTTTGAGTTACAGAGCTTGGAGATAAAGGCGTATTACGGTGAACCCCGCAATGGTAGGTATGTACAGCGTCAGGCGATGAAATTTCATGCTATCTAGACGGCACTGAGACCGACGGCAGTGTTTTCTGCCCTCGGTCTTCGTCCCCATGGGGAGTTGGAGATTACTGCAACTTGTAGGCGCTTAAAGTACCGCTGTTGCTCTGCACGATCAAGCTGTTACCCACGGTGAGTAATGGTGCACTGACACCGCTGCCATCAACCTTAATCCGGCCAACAAAATGTCCATCCGCCGGATCCATCAGGTGCAAATAGCCCTCGGCATCAGCCACTGCAATGGTGCCTGCAAGCTTGGCCGGGCCGGTCAGACGGCGCAAAAATAGCTGGTCATTGCTCCACACTGGCTGGCCACTGCCGGCATCAAATGCTCGTACTCTGTCTTCCTCTTCACTAACAAAGACCTGCCCGTTACTGTGGGCTGGTGAACTATGGGAGGAACTGTCCTGGAACCACAGACTACGACCTGTGCCTCGGGACATAGCCCCAAGACGACCCTGGAAAGTGACTGAGTAAATGACATCACCCACCAGCAATGGCGCGCCATCGATATCCACCATACGCTCCAGTTCAGTGCGACCCTTTGGCAATGCCATGCGGCCTTCCCAAATCAGTGAGCCATTGTCTGGATTAAAGGCAATAAGTTTTCCAGAATCAAAACCAGAAATAACCATATTGTCGGTGACAATTGCTTCACCAATACCGCGCACGGTTAGAATGGGTGAATCACCACTGTGCTGCCAGAGCATTTCACCAGTGCTGGCATCCAGGGCAAATAATTTGTTATCGATAGTTTGTACCACCACCACTTCGCCATTGGACTGGGGGCTGGAAAGAATTTCAGAACTGACATCAGCAGTCCAGACCAATGACCCATCATCGCCATTCAATGCATAGACCTGGGCATCAATAGTGCCCACCATCACCAGACCACCGCCATAGCCGACACCACCAGAGAGGGGTGCCTCGAGATCCGTGGACCAGAGCAACTTGCCTGAATCCACATCTAAAGCACTGACTTTTCCTTCATGTCCCGCGGCAAATACTGCGCTGCTGCTGGCTGCAGGTTTAAGGCTTTGAAAGTATTCTCTGGCACCGGCGCCTACTTTAGCGGACCATTGGCGCTTAACTTTGACCTCTGGGTCAAATTTGACCAACTCTGCCGGCTGGATAGCGGCATCATCATCGTCACCACCAAACCAGCTACAGCCTGACAACAGGACCGAGCACAGAGCGGCGGTGGTAATTAATCTGAATTGGCTCATTGGCTGTCTCCTTCAGCGGCCTCTACCTCAGAGCTTGCCTGCTCTGCCGGCTGCACCTGACTGATTTTAAGTTGCAGTATACTGCCAATAGTTGGGTCTGTGGACTGATTGGCTTCGAGCGCGGCCTGGTAGGCAGTGAAGGCTGAATCTGTATTACCCTGCTGCACATAGAAGTCGCCCTTGGCTTCTTCGTAGGCGGATTTCATCTCTGCGGGATCTATGCCCTGAACCATTTGCAATGCAGTATCCAGATTGCCACGGGCAGCTTCAACCCGGGCCAGTCGCAATCTCGCCAGACGCTCTGTTTCAAGCTCCGGACCTGCATCCAGAACCCACTGCAGTTCGGTGGCTGCGGCATCAAGCTCATTATTATCCACGGCAAGCTTCGCTTTTAGCAGGGCGGCAAACTGAGCATAGCCTGAGCCTGCAAAGTCCTGCTTTAGCTGGTCAGCGCTGGCTTCAACCGCTACCCGCTTGGCCACATTAAGTCGCTCGCCCGGCGCCTGGGAAGATACAATTTTAACCATTTCTGTGTACAGGTCTGAGGCCTCGGCCGCTTGATCCTGCTGATGTTGCTGCCAACCCTGCCAGCCGAAATAACCACCAACGACCAGAACGATACTTAAAAGGGTTTGCAGCCCATTCTCTGCCCACCAACGTTTAAATGCTTCGATCTGTTCTTCTTCGGATAGATGATCTGCCACAATGGCTCCTCAATTAATCAATGTTTAAAGTGCTTTATTAAATTTTTTGTTCAGTAATTCTGGCAAGTCTGCCTGTGCCACTGTCTGCTGCTCCGTATCTTCGCGCAGGTATTTAACCCCAATAGTCCCGGATGCTGCTTCATCTTCACCCAGTATCAGCGCAATAGCAGCGCCACTTTTATCTGCTTTTTTGATCTGCGACTTAAAGCTGCCTCCGCCACAGTGAACTTCGAGCCTGATATTGGCGCAGTCTGTGCGTAGATTTTCTGCCAACACCAGAGCTTGCTGTTCAATATTGCCCACTGCCAGCAGATACAGATCTACTTGCTGGCCGACACTATCGGGGACAACGCCCAACTCGTCAAGCAGCAACACCAGTCTTTCAACGCCCATGGCAAAACCTACACCTGGGCATGGCTTGCCACCGAGCTGCTCCACCAGGCCGTCATAGCGACCACCGGCACAGACAGTACCCTGGGCACCAAGACTGTCGGTGACCCATTCAAATACGGTTTTGCTGTAATAATCCAACCCGCGCACCAGACGCTGATTAATCTCGTAGGCGACGCCTGCTTGATCCAGTACCGCGCAAATCTGCTGAAAATGATCCCGAGATTCCTGATCAATAAAGTCGGCCAGTTTCGGGGCCTCTTGCAGCAGTGCCTGCGTGGCCTCATTTTTGCTATCAAGAATCCGCATTGGGTTGCTGCTCAAACGCCGCTGACTGTCTTCATCCAGCTGATCATGGCGCTGCGTCAGATAATCTACCAGTGCCGCGCGGTAAGTCGCGCGATCTGCCGAGGTTCCCAGGCTATTGATTTGCAGTTTGACTGCATGATCTATGTTTAAAACCTTCCACAGTCGCGCGGTGATCAACAGCAGTTCTGCATCTATATCCGGACCGACCAGACCAAAGGCTTCAACACCGATCTGGTGAAACTGGCGCAGGCGGCCCTTTTGCGGGCGCTCATGGCGAAACATAGGGCCGGTGTACCACAGCCGCTGGGTCTGATTGTGCAGCAGGCCGTTTTGCGTGCAGGCGCGCACACAGCCAGCGGTTCCCTCTGGGCGCAGACTGAGACTGTCGCCATTGCGGTCCGTAAAGCTGTACATTTCTTTTTCGACAATATCGGTGACTTCTCCAACCGCACGTTTAAACAGCTCAGTCTGCTCAAGTATCGGGAAACGAATTTCGCGATAGCTGTAACGACCCAGCACATCGGCCACAGCTCTTTCGAGATACTGCCATGTTGCTGACTGTTCGGGGAGCAGGTCATTCATGCCCCTGATGGATTGGATTTTCATGTCTTATTCTTTATCTCTTATAAAGTCTTGATTTTATGCTTTGGCGATCAGGTTAGCGGCATCTGCGGCCAGCTGCTTTTCTTTAGCTGCGGCTTTGGCACGAATTTCCGCTTCCAGCTGATCAACCAGGTTGTCATTACTCAGTTTGTGGTCCGGCTTACCATCCACATAGACTAGATTGGCTGGTGTTCCGCCAGTCAAACCAAAGTCAGATTCTTTGGCTTCACCCGGGCCATTAACAATGCAGCCAATAATGGAGACATCCATGGGTACTGCAATATCGTCGAGACGGGTTTCCAGTTCATTCACTGTTTTGATCACATCAAAATTCTGTCGCGAACAGCTGGGGCAGGCAATAAAGTTAATGCCTTTACTGCGCAAACGCAGACTGCGCAACATGTCCCAGGCTACTTTGGCCTCTTCCGCTGGATCTGCAGCCAGTGATATGCGCAATGTGTCGCCAATGCCATCGAGCAGCAGAGCCCCCAGACCTATGGCGGATTTGACCGTACCTGAGCGCAACCCACCGGCCTCGGTAATACCCAGGTGCAATGGCTGTTCAATTCTGGTGGCCAGATCGCGATAGGCGGCGACCGCCATAAAAATATCCGAGGCCTTAACACTGACTTTAAAATCCTGGAAATCGTATTTATCCAGCAACTCGACATTGCGCATGGCAGATTCAACCATGGCTTCAGCAGTGGGTTCACTGTACTTGCGCAGTAGATCTTTGCCCAGAGAGCCGGCATTAACACCAATGCGGATGGGAATATTGAGATCGCGAGCCTTGGCAATCACCTCGCGCAAACGATCTTCACGGGTAATATTGCCCGGATTAATGCGCAGGCAGTCGACACCCAGGTCGGCCACACGCAGGGCAATATTGTGGTCAAAATGAATATCTGCCACCAGGGGAATATCCACCAACCGGCGAATCTGGCCAAAGGCTTCGGCTTCTTCCAATGAGGGTACAGAGACACGAACAATGTCAGCGCCCGCGGCCTGAATACGTTTGATCTGCTCAACAGTGGCGGCAACATCCGCGGTACTGGTGTTGGTCATGCTTTGCACAGAGATGGGCGCATCGCCGCCGACAGGCACATTGCCGACCATAATCTGTCGCGATTTGCGTCTTATAATTGGTGTTCCGCTAAACACTAATACTCTCTCGCTATTGCTTTAACCACTTTTGGTATTCCAGGTTTTCGCTGGAATAAGGAAACAAATTCTTCAACTTCAAACCCTGACTTGAGGCTCCATCTCTATTGCCAAAGCTGTGCTCCAAGCGCACCGCCAACCACAGACTCTTGGCACTGGGCGGTGCCAGATAAGCGTATTGATCCAGCGCACGCTTGGCAATTGGCAGCTTTCGCTGCTCAAAATATATCTCGGCGGCCTCTAAATAGGGCGGCGCAAACCCAGGGGTTAGCTGGCTGGCTCTGGCAAAGGACTTTAGCGCCTCTGCTCCCTGACCTGTTTTGCGCTGGGCCAGGCCCAAAATATAAAACGCCTGGGTTCGCCGTTCATATCCCAGATCTTCTGTCACTAGCTGCATCTGCTCCAGAGCCGCCTGAAATCTGCCCTGGTTGTATAAAAATGCGGCAAAATTGTAGCGCACCATGCTGTCTTTTTTATTGCTGGAAATAGCTTTGCGGTAATGCTGCTCCGCCAGCTCTATCTCCTGCTCCATTTGATAGAGCAATGCATATCCATTGTGCAATTGCGATTTGTTGGCACTGGACTCAAAGCGCTCCGCTTTTTGCAGGTGCACTCTGGCCAGATCCCGGCTCTTGCTGCCAATATATTGCATGGCCAACTTTATATGCTGGTCAAATGCAGCCTGGGGATCCGCGCTCTTCTTTCTCGCATCTGGACTGGAAACACAGCCCAGAATTGACGCGGCCATCACAGCTAACAGTGCAATTTTTGCTAATTTCATGGTCAGAATCCCTCTGTGTGTTGCTTCCTTTGGCAGCCCTTGCCAGGCCATCTCAGTCGATAATTTTTACCGGCTGGGCCTCATCAAGTTTGCGCTTGTAGCGTTCCTGTCGCTTGGTGCGATCATTCACCTCTCCGGCCAACTGGCCACAGGCGGCAGCAATATCATCGCCCCTGGTGGTGCGCACTGTCACAGTGTAACCTTCGTTTGCCAGAATGTCCCTAAACCGGTTTAGCTGGTTATTGCTGACTCTCTTGTACTCTGAGCCCGGGAATGGGTTGAACGGAATCAGATTTATCTTACAGGGCAAGTCTTTAAGTAATTCCGCCAATTGTCTGGCGTGGTCTACTCGATCATTAACCTGGTCCATCAAGGTATATTCGACCGTGGCTTTGCGGCGATTATCCGGCATCTTGTCAATATAATCGGCGGCGCTGCGAATAAATTCTTTGAGGTTGTATTTGCGGTTAATAGGCACCAACTCATTGCGCAGTTCATCGTTGGGCGCATGGAGGGAAATTGCCAGAGATACATCGGACACATCGGCAAGCTTGTCCAGGGCTGGAACTACGCCGGCAGTACTTAAGGTCACGCGGCGCTTGGACAGGCCATAGGCGTTGTCCTCAAGCATAATATTCATGGCATCGACCACATTATCGAAGTTCATCAGTGGCTCGCCCATGCCCATCATCACCACATTGGTCACCCGGCGGGGGGCCTTGTGCTCGAACTGGCCAAAGGAATCTGCGGCAATCCACAGCTGGCCGATAATTTCGGCAGCGGTCAGATCCCGATTAAAACCCTGCTTGCCAGTGGCGCAGAAACTGCAATCCAGGGCACAGCCAATCTGGGAGGAGACACAGAGTGTGCCGCGCTCACGCTCGGGGATATAGACCATTTCAATACAGCTGCCGCCATCCACTTTAATCAGCCACTTTCTGGTGCCGTCGGTGGAATCCTGACAGCTCACCACTTCTGGCAAGGTGATCTCGACAATATCTTTAAGCTTTTCACGCAGATCCTTGGACAGATTAGTCATCTTATCCAGATCAACCTCACCCATCTGATGAATCCATTTGATTATCTGGGTGGCGCGGAAGCGCTTCTCGCCGATCTGTTCAAAAAAGTCGCCGAGTTTTGACGCAGAAAACCCCAGCAAGTTGGTTTTAGCTTGCTGGGGTTCCTGATCGATCGATGTTACTTCTACTGATTGGGACATAGTTGTCCTGGTTCTCAGTTAAGAGAGCTGTCTCTTAGCGAGGGCAGATCTCGTTGTCATCAAAAAAGTATGCTACTTCGCGGGCTGCAGAGGTGGTTGAGTCTGACCCGTGAACCGCATTGGCGTCGATAGACTGGGCGAAGTCTGCACGAATAGTACCAGCTTCGGCTTCCTGTGGGTTAGTGGCACCCATCAAATCGCGGTTAGTCAGAACAGCATTTTCGCCTTCCAGAACCTGAACAGAAACAGGGCCGGAAGTCATAAAGGCAACCAGGTCGTTAAAGAAAGGACGCTCGCTGTGCTCGGCGTAAAAACCTTCTGCCTGTTCGCGGCTCAGGTGCTGCATTTTCAGGGCAACAATTTTAAGTCCAGCGCCTTCAAAGCGGCTGAGAATTTGACCAACAACGTTTTTTGCTACGGCATCGGGTTTGATAATAGATAAGGTGCGTTCAGTCGCCATGAAGCGTTCTCCAAAATAGGGCTAATGTAAGTTAAAAAAATAGCCCTGACGGGCAATGGCGCGGATTTTACCTGCACTGAGAGGTGGTAACAATGGTTATTTTTTAGTGCCCTGTAACTAGGCTACCAGCAACTGCTGAAAGCGGTCCAGAGACACTGGCATACTGAAGTGGGCGCCCTGATATTTATCGCAGCCAAGACTGCGCAATATCTCCAACACTTCGCGTTTTTCGACGCCTTCAGCCACCACATCGAGACCATAGTGACGGGACACCATCATAATGGCTTCGACCAGGCCCAATGTGTCTTTGTCGGAGTTGAGGTTGGCAATAAATTCTCGATCGATCTTGAGAATATCCAGGGGCAGGCGCTTGAGATAAATCATTGAGGAATAGCCGCTGCCAAAATCATCAATAGCAAATCTGGTGCCCATATTGCGGATCTTTTTCATTTTATCCACCACCGACTCAAAATCATCAATCAGCAAGTTCTCTGTGACTTCCAGCGTGATCATATCCGGGCTGATATCATAGCTCTTGAGGCTGTGCTCAAGGCTGGTAATCAGGCCGGGATCATGGAACTGCTTGGGGCTGATATTCACCCCCAACTGCATATCTGGCGTCCAGATACCCCGGTCGAGCATGTTGCGTAGATATTCACAGGATGTGCGAATCACCCACAGACCAACATCAACAATCATGCCGGAGGCTTCCAGAATAGGAATAAAGTCAGCCGGTGTGTGCATGGCCTGACCAGAATGAATCCAGCGCAACAAAACCTCACCACCTACCACGGAGCCATCATGGGTCGACACCTGGGGCTGGAGGTAGAGATCAAATTCCTGGTTGACTACCGCTTTGCGCAAACTGGACTGCAGGCTGATGCGCTGCTGGGCACGGTGGGTTATTTGGCTATCAAACAGCATCACTGTATCGCGGCCCCGACGCTTGGCCTCAAACATGGCACTCTCGGCCTGCTGTATGACCTGTGAAGCGCCTATTCCCGGAGCATCAGCCTTCACCAGCAGACTGATGCCAACACTGGCGGTAACAATAACCTCACCGTTCTCGGTAAAGAAAGGCCTGGAGATAGTGCAGCGAATTTCATTGGCGATGGCAGTGGCGCGCTGCTCTGCATCGGGCTCGGAGCTGGCAAGGTCTTCAATAAACAACAAAAAAGCATCACCGGCCACCTGATCCATCTGCATATTGGCACCCAGCATATTGGCGATTGTCTCCCGAGCACGATCGAGAATCTGGGCCCCTATATGCTTGCCCAGAGATTCGTTAATCGAGTTGAAATGGTCCAGATCAATCAATAACAGAGCGCCGCAGTGGGAACTGGAGCCTTCCAGATAGCGATTAATATTGCCCAGCAATGTGTGGCCTATAGGCAGACTGGCAATCACTTCATCATGGGCATCAGTTTGGGAAGGTGCGGACTCCTGTGGTGTTGACTGCACTGGTTCCGGTATCTTCGATTGAGGTTGGAGCTGATCTGGCGTATCCACAATCGGAAGCTGCTCGGCACTAAATTCCTGCACCACCATCTGCGCCAGAGCTGGCAGAGGATAGAGCATAATGCTCATGGCATTATCTGTGCCCTCAACTTCATCCACCGACACCACGACCTCATCGGTGGCCAGGGTATTTCGGGAGCGCCACAGCAACCCCTGCAGCTGCTCCGACTCCAGCTTTTCAACCACTGTTTTAAGTTGTATCAATGCAGCAGGTTGATCTTCAGCGAGTTCATTAAGGGACAGTCCAACTAACTGACTGCGCTGGCAGCGCAATAGATTGAGGGCTTTGTGATTGGCGTCGATACACACGCCATAGGCGAAAAACAGGGTTCCGAAGGGCGCTGTATCCAATACTTTTTTGTACAGGTTATTTTTTTCGCGCATCCGTTGCCTGCTGAAAATCCTTTTCTGGTTAACGACACTGGTTTTAGCTGAGGCTAGTCCTGCTCTTCAATCCATGCCATCTGAATGGCCTCAAGAATCTTCTCGCCGCAGCGATCTGGATCATCAGAAAAACCTTCTATCTCTAAAACCCACTTTCTTAAATCAACAAAATTGACATACTGCGGGTCAACATCTGGATGATTGTCGACCAGTTCTATGGCGATATCATTAATATCAGTCCACTTAATCATAGTCCATTACTCCGCTTACTGCTGACCGGTTTATGCTCGTTATTAGTGACGTTCTGACACCATATTAATGGTGTACCTGGGTATCTCAACCACCAGATCTGTATCTTCCATAATTACCTGGCAACTCAGACGAGAGTCCGGGTCTACACCCCAGGCTTTATCGAGAAAATCCTCTTCCAACTCATCCGCTTCGGGCAGTTCATCAAAGCCCTCGCGAACATGAACATGGCAGGTGGTACAGGCACAGGACATTTCACAGGCATGCTCAATTTCCAAACCATTGCGCAGGGCCGCATCACAGATGCTTTCCCCCGGCTTGGCTTCAACCACCGCACCCTCTGGGCAGATTTCATGATGGGGCAAAAATACAATTTTAGGCATCTTAGGTCCTAACCTTTTTCAATTTCGTCTAATGTCTGGCCGGCCAGCGCAGTTTTGATACTGGCATCCATGCGTCGGGCGGCAAATTCTTCACTGGCCTTGGCCACAGATTCAATCTGGCGGGCCAACAGGCGGTGTTCTGTGGTGGTCTCGCGCAGTTCTCGCAACGCCTCAATTGCAACCTTCAGGCACTGGCGCTCTTCGCTATCCAGCAGGGCATCACCATCTTTATAGATGGCTGCGAGCAGATCTTCAATCATACGATCCGCCTCAACCTGCTGCTCTCTCAATGCTCTGGCCTGCATATCGTCCCGGGCATGACTAAAGGAGTCCTGCAACATGCTGGTGATTTCTTCTTCACCCAACCCATAGGAGGGCTTCACCTCAATACGAGATTCCACATTGCTGGTCAGCTCGCGGGCGGTAACGCTGAGCAAGCCATCCGCATCCACCTGATAGCTCACACGAATTTTTGCTGCGCCCGCCACCATGGGGGGAATACCGCGCAGTTCAAAGCGCGCCAGTGAACGGCAGTCACTGACCAGCTCCCGCTCACCCTGCAGAATATGGATTGCCATGGCAGTCTGGCCATCTTTAAAGGTGGTAAATTCCTGGGCCTTGGCCACGGGAATAGTGGTGTTTCGATGGATAATCTTTTCAATCAGCCCGCCCATAGTCTCTATGCCAAGGGACAGGGGAATCACATCCAGCAACAGCATATCGTCACCGGATTTATTACCCACCAAAACCTCGGCCTGCAATGCAGCGCCCATGGCCACGACCTGATCTGGATCCAGGCTACACAGTGGCTCTACACCAAATAACTCGGCTACTTTTTCACCCACTCTGGGGGTTCTTGTGGAACCGCCAACCAGAATGACATCATCAATCTCGGACTGGGCAACACCGGCATCGCGCAGGGATTTTTTACAGGCGCGTATTGTTTTAGCAATAAGCCCATCGATTAGGCTGTGCATTAGCTCGCGAGTCAATGTGCCCTGCCAGTCCAGTACTTCCAACTCAACCTGAGATGAATCAGTGAGCTCTTCTTTGGCCGACTTAGCCGTCTCCAGCAGAATGCGCTGCTCTATGGCGTTAAGGTTTTCATCCATGCCCATTTGCTGCCGCAGCCAGTCGGCAATGGCATGGTCAAAGTCATCGCCGCCCAGGGCAGAATCGCCACCGGTGGCCAAGACTTCAAAAACACCTTTGGACAGGCGCAAAATACTGATATCAAAGGTACCGCCACCCAAATCATAGATCGCAATCGTGCGGTCCTGACCCTTGGTTTTCTGCTCAGATTCATCCAGCCCATAAGCAATGGCGGCCGCCGTAGGCTCATTGAGCAAGCGCAGCACTTTAATACCCGCAAGGGTAGCTGCGTCTTTGGTGGCCTGACGCTGGGCTTCATCAAAATAGGCGGGCACTGTAATCACTGCGCCATCCAGCTCAGAATCAAAGGCAATCTCTGCGCGGCCCGCCAGCTTGCGCAGTATCTCTGCAGAGACCTGTATCGGGCTTACCAGCCCGCCGGCGGTCTTGATTTTTGGCATACCGCCATCGTCGTCGGCAAACTCATAGGGCAGCTGGCTGCCAAAGGTTTTAATATCTGCCACACCGCGGCCCATCAGGCGTTTGACCGAGGCCAATGTATTTAACGGGTCAGCCACATTATGTTCAGCGGCTTCATAGCCGACACAGCTCACCCCCTCTGCTACATAATTTACAACGGAGGGCAGTAGATCCCTGCCCTGCTCATCTGCCAGCACCTCTGCCATACCGCTGCGCACCGTGGCCACCAATGAATTTGTGGTGCCCAGGTCTATGCCCACCGCATGTCTGCGTTGATGGGGTTGGGGTGATTGGCCCGGCTCTGAGATTTGCAGTAATGCCACTGTCTATAGGTCCTCTAACTCGGCTTCAAGCTGCTCTATTTCATCGAGCAACTTAGCTGAAAATTGCATTTTGGCCACTGTATTGAAGGCTTGATCAAAGTCAGATGCCTGATACTGGGCTTGAAACTGGTCCTGTTGTTCCGCATAACTATGCTCAACACCGCTGCGCAATGTGTCCAGAGCCGCAAAGGGGTCAGCACTGTCACGCACATCGGATAACGCTTCCCGCAGCTCTATCTGTTCCATCAAAAACGCCCCATCACTGGTGATATGGCTATCCTGACTGGCATCTATCTTGTTTAGCTCGAGGAGATATTGGGCGCGCTTTAGTGGGGACTTTAAGGTGTCATAGGCCTGATTGATCAGCGAGGCGGTTTGCACGGCCAGACGCTTTTCGGGATCGCTATGGCTGGCAAAACGATCCGGGTGAAACTCCTGCTGCAATTTCAGATATCTGCTCTGCAGCTGGCTGCCGTCCACCTGCCAGGCTACAGGAATGGCAAATATCTCAAAGAAGTCACTGGTAAGTTTCAAAGGCCGATCAACCTGTTTACTGGTTTAGAAGTGCAGAGACTAAACGTGGAAGCTCTCGCCGCAGCCACATTCATCTTTAACATTAGGGTTTTTAAATTCAAACCCCTCGTTTAAGCCCTCTTTGACATAATCCAGCTCTGTACCGTCCAGATACAGCAAGCTTTTGGGGTCAATAATTAGCTTCACATCACCACATTGAAACACTTCGTCTTCGCTGGCCGCATCGTCAACAAATTCCAACACATAGGAGAGACCGGAGCAGCCGGTGGTGCGCACACCCAGACGAATACCCACGCCCTTGGCTCGGTGCTCGAGATGCTTAACAACATGCTGCTCTGCAGCTGGAGTCATGGTGATAGCCATTGATTAACTGTCCTGCTTTTCTCGTACGTCGCGCACTGCCGCTTTAATGGCGTCTTCGGCCAGTACTGAGCAGTGAATTTTTACCGGTGGCAGTGCCAGTTCTTCGGCAATCTCGGTGTTTTTGATCTGCTCGGCATCGTCGATGCTCTTGCCCTTCACCCATTCTGTCAGCAGTGAACTGGAGGCAATAGCTGAACCACAGCCATAGGTTTTAAACTTGGCGTCTTCAATAATGCCATCGTCATTAACCTTGATTTGCAGACGCATTACATCACCACAGGCCGGCGCTCCCACCATGCCAGTACCAACATTTTTGGAGCTGTCGTCCAGCTTGCCAACATTGCGTGGGTTTTCGTAATGATCAATAACTTTTTCGCTGTAAGCCATTTTATGACTCCTAATTAAAAAACATTAATGGCGGCGCTTAGTGCGCGGCCCATTCTACGGTGTTGAGATCAACACCATCTTTAAACATATCCCACAATGGCGACAGCTCACGCAGCTTTTCTACCGCATGGCGCACCTTGGCAATCGCGTCGTCTATGTCCTGCTCTGTGGTGTAGCGCCCGATACTAAAGCGGATTGAGCTGTGGGCCATTTCGTCGTTCAGACCCAGTGCGCGCAGCACATAACTGGGCTCAAGGCTGGCAGAGGTGCAGGCAGAGCCCGATGACACGGCCAGATCGCGCAGGGCCATAATCAGTGACTCACCTTCAACAAAGGCAAAACTAATATTCACAATACCGGGCACATGCTGATCTGGGGAACCGTTAAGATGGACTTCTTCCATATCGGAAACACCTTCCCAGAGACGGGTACGCAACGCTTCAATGCGTGCGGACTCTGCGGCCAGGTTTTCAAAGCCCAACTTAAAGGCTTCACCCATTCCCACAATCTGGTGGGTGGGCAAGGTTCCGGAGCGCATGCCGCGCTCATGGCCACCGCCGTGCATCTGGGCTTCAATGCGCACGCGGGGCTTGCGGCGAACATAGAGTGCGCCAATCCCTTTGGGGCCATAGATCTTATGGGCTGAGAAAGACATCATATCCACATTCATGCTTTCTACATCAATGGCGGTCTTGCCAGCGCTCTGGGCGGCATCCACATGGAAGAACACTTTTTTCTCGCGACAGATAGCACCAATGGCGGCTATATCATTGAGGGTACCCAGCTCATTGTTCACATGCATAATGGAAACAACAGTGGTGTCTTCGCGAATCGCATCTGCCACCATTTGCGGCTGGATCAAGCCATTGGAATCTGGCTCAAGATAGGTCACTTCCCACCCTTCGCGCTCCAGCTGACGGCAGGTATCCAGCACCGCTTTGTGTTCGATCTTAGAGGTGATTACATGCTTGCCTTTCCGCTGGTTAAAGTGGGCGCAGCCTTTGATAGCAAGGTTATTGGCTTCAGTGGCACCACTGGTCCAGACGATTTCGCGGGGGTCGGCACCAATCAATGTCGCCACATCAGTGCGCGCATCTTCAACCGCAGCTTCTGCCTGCCAGCCAAAAACATGGGAGCGAGACGCCGGATTGCCAAACTGACCAGTCGGGGTCAGAAATTGCATCATTTTATCTGCAACAGCCGGGTCTACCGGTGTTGTGGAAGCGTAATCCAGATAAATGGGTAGATTCATTAATTACTCCAAATTCAGCAGGCGCCAGCCTGCATGTTGTCATCTATAACCAGCAGCTGTTCAACTTGCCGCTGAGCTATATGTTGTACGTTTCGTTTCGCCACCAGATCAGCCAAACTAATACCATTTAAGAATCCGTGGATCTCTTTGCTGAGATCTGACCACAATGTATGGGTCAGACAGATCTCGCCGCCCTGACAATCGCCCTTGCCCTGACAGTTGGTGGTGTCTATGGATTCATTCACCGCATCGATAATCTGCGCCACAAAAATACCGTCGCTGGCGCGGCCCAGATGATAGCCACCGCCCGGGCCACGGACGCTGGAAACCAGGCCAGACTGACGCAAACGGGAAAATAGCTGTTCCAGATAGGACAGAGAAATAGACTGGCGCCCGGAGATATCCGCCAATGAAATTGGCTTGTCCTGAGCGTGCAGCGTCAAATCGAGCATTGCTGTTACGGCGTAACGTCCTCGAGTTGTCAGTCTCATATGGTTTACCTATATGGCGCTCTTTGGGCCGCGAATTATCTAATACCTGAGTATTTTAGTCAATTAAATACCTGATTAGTTTGCTCAGTTATTTATTGATTAGCCGTTGCACAGCAGACAGCACACCCCGAAGTATGGAAACCTCCATCTTATCCATGCGCTGGCGGTTGAATAGGCGACGCATGCGAGTCAGTAATTGCTTGGGGTTTTCCGGATCATAGAACTTAAGATCGGCCATGGTCTCTGCCAGATGCACATGAAAATTTTCCAGATCATCTGCAGTTACCGGGGGCTGATCCCAGTCTTGCAACGAGGGCAAATTCCCCTCGGCATCCGCCAGGCTGGCCATGCGAATTTCATAACTCAGCACTTGGACGGCTGTAGCCAGATTCAAAGAGCTGTAGTCAGGGTTTGAGGGAATATGCACATGGTAGTGGCACTTGTGCAATTCATCGTTGGTGAGTCCGCGATCTTCACGGCCAAATAACAGTGCCACTTCGTGGGTATCGGCCTCTTGCCAGATTCGCTCGCCGCATTCACGGGGGTTAATTAACGGCCAGGGGATGCGGCGCTCTCGGGCGCTGGTGCCAACCACCAGACCACAGCCGGCAATAGCTTCATCCACGGACTCTACAATTTTGGCATTGGCCAATACATCCCGTGCGCCAGCGGCTCGCCACACGGCTCTCGGAGCCGGATACTCGCGAGGTTGCACCAAATACAATTCAGCCAGACCCATATTTTTCATGGCTCGGGCGGCACCGCCAATGTTCCCCGGATGCGCGGTATTGACCAGCACAATGCGAATTTTTGCCTGACGTTCAGTGGTAGACACAATAAGCCTCTTACGAATTAATTCTACTGCCCTAAAATCGGGGCGCGAGTGTAGCAGAATCAGGCTTCTCAGGCACAGTAGTTCTGTTACAATGCCCACCGCTCTTTAAAGTCACTTGGAAAACGCCCTATGCAACCGATGGTTAATATAGCCCTTCGCGCCGCCCGTCTGGCCGGAGAAATGATTGTTAAGTCTGCCGATAATCTGGAATTGGTTAAGGTTGATGAAAAGGGTCGCCATGACTTTGTCACTGAAGTGGATCGTCGCTCAGAAGAAACCATTATCTACAACATCAAAAAAGCCTACCCGGATCACCGCTTTATCGGTGAGGAAAGTGGCACCAGTGGCAATCCCGATTCCGATGTGGAATGGATTATCGATCCCCTTGATGGCACCACCAATTTTGTTCGCGGCATTCCCCATGTAGCTGTCTCTATCGCCTGCCGTATTAAAGGCAAGCTCGAGCACGGGGTTATTCTGGAGCCATTTAAGCGCGAGGAATTTACTGCCAGTCGTGGCCATGGCGCCAGCCTCAATGGTCGTCGCATCCGCGTGTCGGGCCGGACTGAAGAAGCCGGAGCGCTCTATGCCACCGGGATTCCCTTTAGCGCACCATCCTTTAATGAGATGGATAAGTATCTGGCATGCATGCATGAGTTTGCCGATAACTCGGCGGGCATTCGCCGTCTGGGCGTTGCCTCTCTGGATCTGGCCTATGTGGCAGCTGGCCGTATGGATGTATTCTGGGAAATGTCACTGAAGCCTTGGGATATAGCAGCAGGCGTGCTGATGGTGCGGGAAGCTGGCGGTATGGTTAGCGATTTCAAAGGTGGTGAAAAATTTATGGACAGCGGCCATATTCTGGCCTGCACTCCCAAGCTGTTTAAGCCCAGCTTGAAAGTGGTTTCCAAGCATTTGGGCCATTTAAAATAGCTTTCCAATCAAGGCTAAAACAGCACTGCAAATCGTTCGAATAACCAGTAAGCACTGGTAATTCCCACAACATAGACCACTGCCTCAACAAGCACCAGGCGGTGCCTGTTGACTGCGGGAATACTGCGCATAAGGATAAATATCAGTACCAGCACTGCGGCAATAAATAGCAACTGCCCCAGCTCAACACCTATATTAAAAAACAATAGCGCATGAACCTTCATTGAGGCGGGAAGGCCCAACTCCTGTAACACCACCGCAAAACCAAAGCCATGCAACAAACCAAATGCCGAGGAGGCACTGACCGGATAGCGCCAAGTGAAGCTGGGAGCTGCCCCGGCTTCAGCTCGATTATGCTTAACAATTTCCACAGCCAATAGAACAATACTCAGAGCAATCAATAACTCCACCAGCTCTGTGGGCAGGCGGAAAATATCCAATGTGGCCAGACTCAGGGTAATAGAATGGGCAATGGTAAAGCCGGTCACAGTCAGCAGCAGACGCTTAAAGCTACCGGCAATAATCATTAGGCAAAGTACAAACAGCAAATGGTCTGTACCGATCAGAATATGCTCTATACCAGCCACTGTGTACTGTTTGGCCACAGTGCCAGCGCTGGTGCTAACTGGAATATCGACCTTGGTTTTTTCCGGGCCGGAAAATACCTGTATGGGCTCTGCTTCAAAAGGCTTAAAGACAATAAGCGAGGTCAGTGCGGGATTGCTTCGGGGATAGTCCAGCACCAGAGCAAAAGCGGCATCGGGATCCTGAATATCACATTGATAGAGCCGACGACCGATTAACCCGGCGGCATTGGCACCATCAACAACTCGACAGTCCGGGTGCTGCAGTTTTATATAGGGTTCCTGCCCTGTAGGCATAACCGGCGGTACTTTCCACTTTACAAGAAACTGGCTGGCATTATTTTCCACCACTTCCACATAGACCGGCCGCGCCTCATCGGCGACCACCCAGCTACTGACCAGCAGTGCGAGAGCAAAAAAAGCTGTGCGCATTATTCTGTCTCGATCTGATATTTGGCCATCAGCTTATCGATAGCCTGACGTTTTATCTCTCTCTGCTGTTGACGCTGAGCATCGGCAAAGACCGCAGAGCTGACTTCCTCAAATTCAGGAACATAGGCAGCGGCATTTTTAACCAGCAACACCAGATGCCATCCATAGCTGGACTGCACCGGCCCCTGCCACTGCTCCCCAGTGCTTAGGGCAAATACAGCTTGCTGAAAGGGCTGACCAAAATGGCTGCCAATCTCATCGTCCTCACGATTGACATAGTTGCGGTTGTAGAGAAAGCGCTCGCCGTATCTGGAGGCATTTTCAAAGGGCACCTGTTCAGCGTTAAGCTGGCCCAGCAGTTTATCTGCCATCGCCTGGGCCTCTTCCGAGGAGCGATTTTGCGTGGAGATAAACACATGGGTAAAGGTGGCTTCGGCGGCTTTTTTATAATCTTGCTGATTGTCAGCATAGTAGTCGCGCAGATCCTGCTCGGTTAGGGGATCGGCCTCGTCATAAAACCCCTGGGCCAGATAGTCCATTTTTTGAATCATGCGGCGGCGGATAATCTGATCATTCTTATCCAGATTTATAGCCATGGCCTCGCGGAAAAGCACTTCATTGCGCGCGTAATCATCAACCAGACGCTGGCGCTCTTCGGCGCCCAGTGCAGCCAGAGCGGCTGCAGCCTGATCTGGCTTAAAGGTCTTGGCCCGCAGCTGCATAAACTGCAGCAACTGCTGATCATCTATCTGAATATGGTACTGGTCATAGGCGTAGTCTTCGGCGTTGATCCAACGCTCGCCGCCAAGCAGCACCAGCGAAATAACTAAAAACTGAACAAGTGGCTCTTTTAAAAACTTCTTTATCATTGCGCTTTTAAATCCCTTCTAAATTCCTTTTAAAGTCCGCAGCTACTGTGGCGTATACCAGACCGGCGACGTGTAGGCCCGCTCCTGGATGGCTTTTGCTCCCCGGGGCGGGCTGTCCAGACCCAGCGCCAGGCTGTCGTAAAGACCATTGCGCGGTGTGGGAATCTGCAGCACTCGGGCGTAATAAAATGCCGACTGGGCTGGATCAAAATCTGGATCCGTCCATTTAACCGCAAACTCGGCCTGACCAATAGTATTGGTATATCTGGCCGATTTTAAGTCAACCGTATTACCCACAGCGGGCAACTTGCCATCCGCATCCAGCTGTCGATCACCGGACCAATCTATATTGTAGACCATCTCGTGCTGTTCGCCCGCCGCATCCACCCAGCCCTTGACCATCTGCACGCGGTCAAGGTTGGCATCTACCGGGTCCTTTACCGCACGCACCAAAAACTGTGGCGCTGCTCCAGAATCAGTCCCAGCCAAATCACCACCCATGGGTACACCATGCTGATAGCCTATGGCAGCAAAGTCATCTGAAGCTTCTGCACCAGCAGGGAAATCCCAGCCAGCAAAAAACTGCACTCGCAGCCGTGGGCCGCTGGTGGCATAGGTCTCTTTGCGCTTGAAGGCGGCATAAATCGCCTCGCGGCTATTTTCTGAAGCCCAGACCGCCGCCAAACCGGAGGCCGACATATCCCAGCCGCTGGCGCCGGTGGGGTTACCCAGAGCTGGTGCCTTGGTCTCGGGAGTACTGTCCGCGGCCATTTTGCCCTGGAAGTTATTCTCCTCGGGCGATGCCAGACCCGAATGGGCGTCGGTGGAACCAATAAAGCCAAACTTATAGGGATTGACACCGATTTTTTTCTCGATTGCCAGACCTCTTTTCAGAGCCGGGCGAACATAATCTCCAGAGGAGACCTGGGTATTGTTCTTGGTGGTTTGAATATAGTAATCATAGGTTTCAAAGTCAGCGAACTCATCATCTGGAGAAAACTTAGCGTGGGTTTCACTATCCCCTTTGATCTGAGTGATCTCAGTAATCGGCTCCCACTTCATGCGCGTGCGCGCATAGTCAGCAGTAATGGGCTGGCCTTTGACGGTGGTCTCGGCAAACATATAGCCTTTGGAAATATTTGAGTTGTGGGGGATAGAAATAAAGCGGCTATTTGTGCGCTCCCCAGTATCTGCCAACCACTGCCAAAGGTCCTCAGGATACTGGCTCTGATCTGAGCCAAAGGGAATATACTGGCTGGCTTTATCACCGCCATCCGGCGTGACTACAATACGATGCAGGTTTGCGCCGGTGGGCAGTGAACTCCACTCCCAACCCAGCAGACTGGTAAATACCCCCGGCTCATTGTGCCGCTCTGCGGCGCCAATAATGTCTTCCCAGGCATCACTGGAGGTATTACTGGTGTCGCCGAAAATCGCGATCCCACCGATATTATTATTAATATCAGCCACCGGGTCGCCACCTTTTACCGCTGCCGACTTGGGCAAGAAGCGAGCAAAAAAAGCACGACCCGTGCCTTCATCCAGTGCTTCGTTTAACTGCCTGACGGCCAACCAGCGCTTGAAAGAAGCATACAGTCCAACATCTTCCCACTGAATAGTTTCACCGCGAATAGCGCGCATCACTCCGAGCATCTCTGCATGGTCTGACACCACCAAAAAATCCAGTGGCGTGCCAATCTGAACTCTGGTGCGATTGAAGGGATGGATCACCGGCTCGCCCTTTGCCCATCTGTACGAAGTATCCGGGTCTGCAGTAAAATTTTGGTTTAAAAATGCATCAAAGGAATAGGTCGTATGCAGGTGAGTATCACCAAAATACACCTGAGTCTGAGTATCAGTCCCTTCGCTGGCTTGAGTTAAACCGGTAACAGATAGAAGCAGAGTTAATGCCAGTGATCTCATGGCGTTCTCCTTAATTTTTATTGTCAGTTGATAATGTTCTGCGGGCGTATTCGAGGATAGCGATGGCCACCAACTCAATTACCGTAGAGCGAATTGCCGGGTCAGTCAGACCGTCCAGCACTATATGCACTGTTCGACCAAACAACACAGTCAGCATAAATACCAGAGGCACTGCCAGCCAGGCAGCATTGCCAGGTCTCGAGCCATGGAAAGTGAAAATTGCTAACATCAGGAAGGTACCACCAAGATCACCGCGCAGGGTCCCCATACCATGGGTCTCAAGTGCTCTTACGGCAAAATCCGCTTCCATTCCGGCCGGGTTAAAGATAAATCCAACGGAGCCCATAAACATGCCCAGTGCGAGCAGACGCAGCAAAATTCGCAGTGCCATTTCCATGTTAATTACCTTTTCTTATTATTGTTATAGCTCGCAAGCTTACCTGATTTTTATTGATTAATGACCTGATATTTTCTGACCCTAGGGTATTTATTTCTGTCAGGTCCCTGAGGAAACTATTTGTCCTTTACCAGCAGTGCTGTAAAGTGCATGCAGATTTTTAGGGGCAATCCAATAATAACTATGCATAGCTTCTCCAGAACCACAGGTATCTCTGTTGTTGTCGCCAATATGGTCGGCACTGGCGTGTTTACCAGCCTCGGGTTTCAGCTGCTGGGTATTCAGTCGCCCTTTATATTGATGATGCTGTGGTTTGTCGGTGGTTTAACCGCTCTCTGTGGCGCCTTGACCTATGCCGAACTGGGTGCCAACCTGCCCCGCTCTGGCGGCGAGTATAATTTTCTCTCGCGCCTCTACCACCCCTGCGCCGGGTTTATCTCCGGATGGGTATCCGCCACTGTAGGCTTTGCCGCACCAGTGGCACTGGCAGCTATGACCTTTGCCGCCTATCTCTCGGCAGTCTTTCCCGAACTCAACAGAACCTGGACTGCTTGCTCTCTGGTACTGATACTGACTTTAGCCCACTGCCTGTCGCGACAGGCCAGCAGCAATGTGCAACAGATTTTTACCGCCCTTAAACTGGTGCTGATTCTGCTGTTTTGTGTGGTCATTTTCATTTGGGGCAGCAGCCCTCAGAATCTGAATTTTGCGCCCCAGGCCGGCGATGAAAAGCTGCTGTTTAGCGGCGCCTTTGCGGTTGCCCTAATCTATGTAAACTATGCCTACACTGGTTGGAATGCAGCCACCTATGTCACCGGCGAGCTGGACAGACCCCAGCGCAATTTGCCTATCGTATTAGCTGCGGGTACTGCACTGGTATTGATGCTCTATCTGTTACTCAACTTTACCTTTCTTAGCGCCGCACCTATCTCAAGCATGGAAGGCAAACTGGAAATCGGCGTGGTGGTAGCTGAGGCTGCACTTGGCGGCAGCGCCGGTAAAATAATGGGCGCTGTGCTGGCAGTTTTATTAATCAGTACTGTCAGCGCCATGACCATGGCTGGGCCCAGAGTGCTGCAGGTGATCGGTGAAGATTTTACAGTTTTCTCGAAGCTGGCCAGGTGCAATGCCCAGGGCATTCCAGTCAATGCGGTACTATTTCAGGGCACTCTGGCAATGTTTTTTATTATCAGCGCCACATTTGAGTCGGTGCTAATTTTCTCCAGCTTTGTACTAGCGATTAACACGCTGTTCTCCGTGCTTGGGGTTTTTGTGCTGCGCTTTAAAAAGCTCAATATCTCCGGTGCCTACAAAACCACTGCCTACCCCATTGCGCCAATTATTTATTTGAGTGTAACCCTGTGGACCCTGACCTATGTGCTAATTTCAAAACCCACAGAGGCGTTGATTGGTCTGGGAATAATTGCCGCCGGTGGTCTGATCTATGCCTTATCCGCCAATAGATTTGAGCAAGATTCGGGTCGCTAAAACACCAGAAGTCGGCAATACTCTCTCTATGAAATCCGACTATCAGCGCATAGCTCAGGCCATTGACTTTATTAACGCCAATGCCAAACAGCAGCCCTCTCTCGAGGACATTGCCGGTCACTTGCATTTAAGCCCATTTCACTTTCAACGCCTATTTAGTCAGTGGGCTGGCGTGACACCCAAAAAGTATCTGCAAATCCTGACTGTTGGCCGAGCCAAGCAATTACTTGCTCAATCTAAACCATTGCTAGACGTATCAAATGCTGTGGGTTTAAGCAGCAGCTCCAGATTGCATGACCATTTTGTGCAGCTGGAAGCCGCAAGTCCTGGGGAATTTAAGGCTGGTGGTGCCGGCATGGAGATTCAATATTCTGTGGCTGACAGCCCGTTTGGTGACGTCTTTATTGCTGTGACCCCAAGAGGAATCTGTAAGCTATCGTTTTTGACCAATAATAATATTGATCAGCAAATCTCACAACTGCATAAACAATGGCCCAATGCCAGGCTAATCAAGAAGACCTCAGAGACCACAAAGGCGGTTGAGGCCCTGTTTGCCGGTGAGAGAAATATTGATGGGCCGTTATCGCTTTATGTGAGGGGCACCAATTTCCAAATAAATGTGTGGCGAGCTCTGTTGCAGATAGAGCCGGGCTGCATCAATAGTTATGCACAGGTCGCAGCCGCGGTGGGCAGGCCTAAGGCTTCCAGGGCGGTGGGTACGGCTATTGGCTCTAATCCGATTGGATTCTTTATACCCTGTCATCGAGTGTTGCAGCAGAGCGGGAAGATTGGGGGTTATCTGTGGGGGGAGACCCGCAAGCATGCGATTCATGCTTGGGAGTCTGCTAGGTATTAACGTTGGGGTCTTTTGATCGAGGGGCTTATGGTTAACCCCTACCATCATGTCCCCGACCCATACTTAAGGAGAATCAGGAAATGATAGCCGGGGCAATGCCAGCGTCAATTAGCTGGAACTCGCCTCTTAACCAGTAATCCCCTTAATTTCCAAAAAGTCATCGAACCCATACTCACCCCATTCACGGCCATTACCAGACTGCTTATAGCCACCAAAGGGTGCAGCATAATCCTGAGAGGCACTGTTGAGACTAATCATACCGGCCCGCAACTGACCTGCTACCCGGCGGGCCCGCTCTTCATCGCTGGTGCTAAAATAGGCTGCCAGACCATAGGGCGTGTCGTTAGCGATTTCGATCGCCTGCTCTTCGGTATCGAAGGGGATCATGCTTAGCACCGGACCAAAAATTTCCTCCTGAGCAATGGTCATCTGATTATTAACGCCGGCAAAAATCGTTGGTTTAACATAATAGCCAGTATCAAAACCATCGGGCTTACCCAAGCCACCGACCACCAGCTGTGCTCCCTCGTTGATACCGACTTCAATCAGGCCCTGAACCTTATCAAACTGCACACGGCTAGACAGAGGGCCCAGATGCATCCCCTCCTTCTTAGGATCATCCACAGGCACCTGCTCCGCTGTTTGCCTGGCAATCTCAACCGCCCGATCATAGACCGATGAATGCACCAACATACGAGAGGGCGCATTACAGGACTGACCCGTATTGCCCATCATATTAATAACCCCTGAGCTCACTGCGGTCTCTAAATCCGCATCTTCAAAAATAATATTCGGAGACTTGCCGCCCAACTCCTGGGTCACTCGCTTGACGGTTTCGGAGGCCGCTTTGGCCACCAAAATACCTGCGCGGGTAGAGCCAGTAAAGGACACCATATCCACATCTGGATGGCTGGAAATTACTGCACCCACATCTGGGCCATCACCGTTGACCATGTTGTATACGCCTGCGGGAAAACCAGCCTGATCCATCATCTCGGTAAACAGATAACCGGACATTGGCGCAATTTCGCTGGGCTTTAGCACCATAGTGCAACCCGTGGCCAGCGCCGGGGCGACTTTGCAGCTAATCTGGTTAATCGGCCAGTTCCAGGGGGTGATAAACCCGCAAACACCTATCGGCTCCTTAACAATGCGGGTATTGCCCATCTGACGTTCAAACTCAAACTGCTTAAGAGATTCAATCGCTGCGTTGATATGGCCACGGCCACAATCAGCCTGGGCAGCGGTGGCAAAGGAAATAGGCGCACCCATTTCAACAGAGATCGCCATAGCCATTTCGTCATAGCGATCCTTATAAATTTGCAGGAGCTTCTCCATCAATGCAATACGCTCTTCAACACTGACCTGGGAATATAATGGGAAGGCGGCTTTGGCGGCGGCCACGGCCGCGTCAACATCTGCGGCAGCGCCAAGTGAGATGGTAGCAACCAACTCTTCTGTCGATGGATTTTCGACATTCAGATCACGGGACGCAATGGGATCCACCCACTGACCATTGATATAAAACTGACGTAAATCTTTCATCACTTTCCCCTCTAGAATATGGCCTGCGGCCAATAAAATTCATAATGTACACGGAGGGTAATCGGGCCGGTGTGAATCGCCAATACCCTTAATAGGTAACGAGACTCACAGTTTTATAATAGCGCCTCTAAGGTAGCTTTGGTTTGCGGGCCGATAAGACGCTTCAATAATTTACCCTCTTTACTGATCAGCAGAGTCTCCGGCAGAACTGCTACAGGATCAAGCCCCCACCGGGCTCGCGGATCTGCCAGCAGACTGGAGAACTCAATGCCCAGCTTGTCCATTTCCTCACGCAGCTGATCACCCTGAGAACCGTCAAAGTTAACCGCGAGCACAGTAACCTGATTGGCGTGTTCCGCAGCCAACTCATTAAACTCGGGAATTTCTTTGCGACAGGGAGCGCACCACACTGCCCAGTAGTTTATCAACACCAGTTTTTGTGGTGATTGCAAATCAATACTGCCGCCACCAAATATTGCAAACTGAGAGTTGCTATCCCCGGAGCAGCCCAACAGCAGCAGGCTGCTGAGTAATAATTTTTTGATCATAGATTTTTCTCCGGCCTGTCCTGGGTAAACAGCGCCTCAATACTCAGGTCAAAATTGCTGAGTAAAACGCTGCGGGTCTTGCCTGCAAGCATATCGTATTTTGTAAACCATGGATTAGCAGAAATTAACTTATCTGACTCTCCCTGAGCATAGCCCGGTGTGCTGAGAATATTCTCCCCGAGCCAGTCACAGACATCATTTATACTGTGGCTGCCCAAGTCGCGGATCAGTACATATTGGCCGCTGGCAGTTTTCTCCAGCACCCGCTTTTCCAGCAGCAGATTGCGCAGCCTTTTCCAGTGCTCCGCATCCAGTCCCGCTGCCACCATAGACTGTTCAGACAGGCTCGCGCCACGCTGCTGGTTTTGCCAGCAGTGCCAAAGCACCATCAAAGCGGCCACCATATCGGGCAATTTCTTGCCCTGCCCTTCAAAGGAAAAAGTCTCCAGACTGCGGACGAATTCAGCACCAATCAAAATCAGCATCCACAGCAGATAAATCCAGATCAAAAACAGGGGAATAACCGCAAAGGCACCATAGACATTGTTATAGCTCGAATGGGCCACCAGAAACCCGAATAGGGCCTTGGCGCTTTCGAATAAAACAGTGGTCACCACAGCCCCATATATTGCATGGCTGGTACGCACTTTGCAGTTGGGTACGGCAATAAACAGCAGGCTAAAGGCCATGCAGCTCAGCAGCCAGGGCAGATAGGCAAACAGATACTGAGATATCCCCAGTGCATCCACCTCATCAACGATCAGGCTAAATGACAGCAGATAGGTTTTCATCACCATACCAGCGGCCAGTAGCAGTGGCCCGAGACTCAAAATAGCCCAGTAGAGCAAAAAACCACTGAGGCCCCGACGGCCGCCATCAGTGCCCCAAATATGATTAAAGGTTTTTTCAATATTGGCCAGCATCAGATAGGAGGTAACCATCAGTATCACCACCCCCACAGAGCTTAGCTTTCTGGCCTGGATAGAGAACTCACTGAGGTAGGTACTGATCTCCTGACCACTGCTGGGCAGTACCTTGGAGAATATCCACTGCTCTACCTGTGATCCGGCATCCTGAAATGCCGGTATCAACGAAAACATGCTGTACATCAACGTCAGCATCGGCACTATGGCAAACAGACTCATATAAGTTAGCGCCGCTGCGCTCTGCCGGCAGCCATCGCGATTAAAACGCTGCACCAGATAACCAAGGAAATGCCAGAATATGCTAAGATGATGCTCCATTTTTGTGAAACCGACTGTCACAGAATTGCCTCTCTCATTTGGTTTAATTCAATTTGGCCTTACAATAATGTTTTACCCTGTCACCAGTTTAAAAGGTTAGTCGTAAAAGGATAGTCCATGACCAGTATTTACCATAATCCACGTTGTTCCAAATCCAGACAAACATTGGCTCTGTTGCGGGAAAAGGACATTGAGCCAGAAATAGTGCTGTATCTGGAGACCCCATTGGATAGCGCTGCGCTGGTGGATTTGCTGGGCAAACTGCAACTCAGTGCCGCGCAGCTGGTGCGTCGCTCCGAGCAGGAATTTAAAGATCGCAATCTGGGTGCCCCCGGCACCAGTGACCAACAACTCATCGCAGCCATGGTTGAATGTCCTAAACTGATAGAACGACCCATAGTTGTGGCGGGTAACAGAGCTGTGCTCGGCCGCCCACCGGAAAATGTGCTGGAGTTAATTGATGCCTAGCCCCTATATTTTAGTGCTTTACTACAGCCGCCATGGCCATGTGAAAATGCTCGCCGATCAAATTGCTCTGGGCATTGAAAGCACCGGGCTGGAGGCGCGCCTGCGCACTGTGCCCGCGGTATCCACAGTCTGCGAAGCTACGGAAGAGGATATTCCCAGCAGTGGCGATATTTTCTGCACTGAAGATGATATAGCTAATTGCTCAGGCCTGTTGCTTGGCAGCCCCACCAGATTCGGCAATATGGCTGCGCCCCTCAAATATTTTCTCGATGGCACTGCCGGGCTGTGGATGAATGGCGCACTAGTGGATAAACCAGCCGGGGCTTTTACCTCCACCTCCAGTCTCCATGGCGGACAGGAATCCACATTGCTGACCATGATGATTCCGCTGTTGCACCATGGCATGATTCTGGCCGGCATCCCCTATTCCGAGTCTGCTCTGACAACCACAAAATCTGGCGGCACCCCCTATGGTGCAACTCATGTGCAGTCCGAGAGTCTCAGTGAGGAAGAAATTAAACTATGTCAGGCTCAGGGCAAACGTATTGCAATGCTGGCAAGCAAACTCAGCACCAACTAAAACCCCTTATTAAGGCGCACTATCTTGACCACAGAGTTAAAACTTTCCATCAGTAGAATACTCACCCATGGCAGCTACTGGCTGCTGATGCTGACACTTGCCCTGCACCTTTGGCTGCAGTCAGCACCCTGGATAATTTACGCTATCAGCCTGCTGCCACTGATGATATTTATCCCAGGAATGCTCGCCGACAAGTTGCGCACATTAATTTGGCTGGGGTTTGTGATACTGCTGTATTTTTACAATGGCGTGCAGAATATGGCCGTGCCTGAACCTATGACATTGGATATCGTTGAACTTGTTTTGACTATCCTGCTGTTCTGCGCAGCAATGGTTTATGCCCGCATCAGACAGGTCAACAACCTGTAACCCAGTTACTGAAAAGGAATATCTATGGCTGATAAAAAACCAGGAATCATTCGCCGCATCTTTCGTTTTTTTGGCACTGTAATAAATGGCATTCGCACCATTATTGGCCTGCTTTTTTTAGGCTTTTTCCTAATGATACTAGGCGGTATGTTTGCCGATGATATTCAACCCATGCCCGACAGCGGCGCTCTGTATCTAGCCCCCAGTGGCGTGCTGGTTGATCAAAAATCCTACACCGACCCATTTGGCCAGATACTATCTGGTGGCAACCAGCAAGATTCTGAAACCCTGGTCAGGGATATTATTGAAGCACTCGACGCAGCTGGCAGGGATAGCCGCATCACCCATCTGGTTATTGATACTGACTATATGGCTGGCGGCGGCCTGAGCAAGCTTGAAGAGATCAGTGTCGCACTGCTGCGCTTTAAAAAAAGCGGCAAACCAATTATCGCAGTAGCAGACAACCTGTCACAGTCACAGTATTACCTTGCCGCCCACGCCGATGAAATTCTGCTCAATCCCCTCGGGGCCGTCATGATTACTGGCTTTGGCGCCTTTAACAGCTACTTTAAAGAGGCGCTGGATAAGCTCAAAATCAATATGCATATCTTCCGTGTCGGCCAGTTTAAAAGTGCCGTCGAGCCCTTCCTGGGCAACAACATGTCCCCGGAGGCGAAGCAGGCCAGCACAGAGCTAATGAATGAACTGTGGCAATTTTATGGCTCCCAGATAGAGCAGCTGCGGGGCCTACCCTCTGGCACTGTCCACAGCTATGCCGAAAACCTTCATATTAACCTGCAGGCCAGTCTGGGCAACTCATCTGCCCTGGCCAAAAAACAGGATCTAATCGATCAGGTCGCCACCAGAACCGAGATGTCCGCGTACCTCAACGAGATGATTCCAGGCACAGATGGCAAGTTTAATCGCATTAACCTGAAAGGTTATCTCAACCATGTGAGACTGGGGAAAATTAATTCCGCAGCAGCGAAACGGCATAAAATTGCCTTGGTTGTAGCCGCGGGCAATATTGTCGATGGCGAGCAACCAGAGGGAACCGCTGGCGGCGATACATTGGCTGGAATTTTCGATCGCTTGCGCGACGACAGCGATATCAAAGCTGTGGTGCTGCGTATCGACAGTCCGGGAGGAAGTGCTTTCGCCTCGGATGTTATCCGCGATGCCATGGCTGCCACCCGCAAACAAGGTATTCCCATAGTCGTTTCCATGGGCAGTTATGCCGCATCCGGAGGCTACTGGATCGCCACCGAGGCGGATCGGGTTTTGGCCATGCCTACCACCATTACAGGATCTATCGGCGTGTTTGGGGTGATACCCACAGTGGAAGACAGCCTGGCAGCAATGGGGATCTATTCCGATGGTGTTGCCACGACAAATATCGCGGGCATTATGCAGCTGGATCGCCCCATGACCAAACAGGCTGAGATGGTCTTTCAATCTGGTGTAGACAATGTCTACACGCGCTTTCTCACCTTAGTAGCTGAAGCCCGCAAATCAACACCAGCGGAGGTGCACAAAATTGCACAGGGCCAGATATGGACAGGCCAACGGGCATTACAGCTGGGTCTGGTAGATGAGTTGGGCGATCTCAGTGATGCAATTGTGGAAGCCGCAGAGCTGGCCAACCTAAGTGAATATATGGTGGATTACCAACGCAAACCACTGACGGTCTACGAGCAGTTTTTATCCGAGATGAACAGCAATATCGGCGCCTCTCTGGCGGGGCTCGGTGTCAGGGGCAGCGATGTCAGCTGGTTACCGGAAAGCTTGCGCCAGCAGGCCAAAGTACTGCTTAAGCCCTTTAACCTGCTGGATCAGCTTAGCGATCCCAGAGGAGTTTATCTGTACTGTGAGCAGTGCCCTCAATAATCCAGACCAGGGCTAGAGTTGCAATACGGATTTAACAAATGGTGTTGTCAGGCGTCTCTGCTCCTGCATAGAGGCGCCATCCAGTTTTTCCAGAGCCTCCATTAGCTGATGGCTATTGCGC
>Ga0233438_10001032_pt1 | contig 32563 bp, 34 predicted proteins | sample SI_123_September_FD_182720 | JGI IMG/M metagenome (GOLD analysis project Ga0233438, IMG submission 182720) | Seawater microbial communities from Saanich Inlet, British Columbia, Canada - SI_123_September2016_10_MG | ecosystem: Environmental > Aquatic > Marine > Inlet | place: Canada: British...
AACAATTGCTCGCCAATATCAAAGTTTACCGAGTTCTTAATCTTTATGTATACATCACTACCAATGACACGAAGAACTTCTGATTGTGCTCCTGATGTTACACCAGTAACATTTTGATTGATAACAACAGGAACTTCAGTTCCATTGTCCTCATTGCCACTAACAGTAAATTTATAGACAGGGAAGAGTTGAATCTGTTGATATCTCTTGCCATATCTGTCTTCACTACCAACTGCATTTTCAATTCTGTTAGTAATTGTTTTGACAGAAGCCGATCTCAAGTCAATGACAGGTGATAGATAAGACTGCTCTGAAGACAACTTAAGTTTGTATGCGAGAGAAGTGTCTAGATTATTCAAGCTTTCATTGATGGTAGAGGCAACAACCTTTTGATTCAAGAAATACTGCTCTTCGTTCAGGAAGGTAGTTTCAAAATCAGAGATAGAATAAGAAGTAAAATTAGTAGTATTACTATCAACAGGGACAATATTAGTAGTTCTTACCATGCTATCAATCTTTGTACCAGAAACTTGTAGGTATGGAATCTGTGCGTAGAGTTTCTCGTACTTTCTATTGTACGATGCTAGTACAGTTGAACCACCAAAGAATCCAGTGTCTGATGCTCTAGTAGGACCATAGATGTTATAAGAATCAATACCAACATTATATACCTGGAACAAAGATGATTCTACCGTGTTGGAATCATATCCAGCAAAATCTTCTAGACCTCTGAAGAATACTTTGGAGTCTCCACCAGTTTCAAACCCATGATCTCTATGGTATACCTTAATAACAGAACTGTTGTTTTTAAAGAGACTAGATGTTGCTGTGCTATTTGCAAGCGCATATGTCTCCATTGGATTGTTTTCTAGCTTTGTGTATCCAGGATCTTCGTTTTTAATTAGAATTTCTCCAGATCTGGAGTTATCAAATTCTGCTCTGTAAAGAGTAAACTTAATATCCTCAAATAGATCTTCAGTCCAGTTATCTACGTTTTGTGATTTGAATACAGAACCAAGTAACGGTTGTGCGTTAACAACGATACCAGAAGAGATATCAGTATCACCTAGTCTAGATGCCCATAGTTCGTATTCAATACTGTCACACTCAATGTTGAGTGCATATTCAGAATTGTTTTGTAGATATACTGGATACTCGAAGTTGAATCTAGTGGGAGTTGTAGATTGAATTGATCCTGCTTCATCAATGGCAATACCCATTCTGACTGCTGGTTCATCAATTTCAATTTCTGATTCAATTACAGCACCGTTGTTTCCAGCACCAGTTCCTCTAATAACAATAGATGGTGCTTCAGTATATCCTCTACCTGCTAGCGCAACTTCGCTAAAGAAGATTTGACCGCCAGAGACTTTAACAGATCCAGTAGCATTACTACCACCAGGTAGTTGAGGACTCTCTATAGTAATAGTTGCATTCTCATAACCAGATCCAAGATTGGTAATATTGAGTTTAGATACACGACCAGAGTCTTTTGCGATCTTTAACCCAATAGTAGCATTGTTTGCATTGTTGTATGTGGTTACAGAATTTAAGGTCAGATCTTCATTAGCAATAAAAGAACTACCATTATGGTTACTCAATATAAATGTATATACTTGCTCATTAGTGAGGAAGATATCGCCATTAGAAGAAGGAACAACTTCAAAGTTATTTCTATCCAAAATTTTAGCAATAGGACCAGATGCAAGGCTCTGTCTACCAGTTATTGACTCGTCCTTTTTAATAGTGATGTTTCCAGAAGAATATACCTTGATAAAAGTATCAGGATATAGAGTGGTTTGAGTTCCAGGTAAAATATACTTGCCAGGCTTGCCACTCTCTACATTAGTGACGTAGATTCTCAAAGGAATAGATGAACTCTTCTTATTGAAGAATAGATCAACACCAGTTGTAAACATACCACCTTCAAAGTTTTCCACAGAGAAAGTTTGTGCCATTGGATTTGGTCTTGCACTATTTTCTGTATTGCTATCAATAGTTTGAACGCCCTCATTTGCTTTGAAAATAGCAGGTGCTGTAGAGATAATGGATGCAGGTGCTTCTGGTAGAAGACCTGTAGCATAGAACTTAACTTCTGCGAAAGAATCTACAGTAGTGATATCAGAGTCACTAGAACTAGAAGTAAATCTAATTGTTTTTGCACCTGTAGAGAAATACAATTCTTCTGAAGTATCATCCATAATCACTGTATTGATATCACCTGTCCAAGAAGTATTTTCCTTTGGAGCATATCCTGATGGGACTAGAATAATTCCACTAGCATTACCATACTCGTCGGTAGTAATATTGCTACTGAATACCGTTGGAGAGTTTCCTGCAATACCTGTAAATCTAGAGTCTGGATTAACCCACCGACCAATGTTTCTCTTCTCCATAAAGACACTCAACTGTGTCTTTGGCTTCATTCTTCTAATGATAAATTTGATTGGAATAGATCTAGCAAAGAACTTAAGAGCATTTGCTACATTAGTACCATTAATAGTTTTGTATCCTACACCCTTTGCAATCTCATTATTTTGCGGACTGATATTAGAAGAAGTTGATGTAGTCGCACTCTGTACAGTTGCCTCTGCAGTTCTAGTATTATTTTCAGCAAAACTCTTCAGGTTGTAGAATGACTTATCTACACCAACCCAGTTAATAATAAACGAGTTATAGATACTGGAGAATGCAACACGAACATCTTGCTTACCAAGGAATACGGAGAACAAATTGGTATTGTTATCTGTAACTAAAGGTGCCACAGTGTCATTGTACCACTGATCAACATTAGGATGAACTGCAGCATCACCAACATATTGTAGGACAACAAATGGGTTTGGATTTAAAGTTTTTGTAGCAAAATCATTATTCGCATAAGAAACATTAGAGAATGGTAGTGTTATAACACCATTAGAATTAGTATACCCAGCAATTCTTCTTTGATCTGCTCTTGTATTAACTTCCTTTAGTGTAAAATTATCCTCTTTGGACTGTGGTCTCAATACAGATTGTTGTGCATCGATAGAACACAGATAATCAATAGATTTAACATTACCTACAGTATGAGTCTCGTAGTTATCAACTAGGAATCCACTCTTGGTCTTATCAATACCTAGAGTATCTTTAACTTGCATGTTAAGTGCTTGCTGTTCAAGAATACTCAACGTGGTGTAATATTCAAGACGCTCAATACGCTTCTCTAGTTTACCGATGTCACGCATCGTGAAACGACGGTTGTCAACAGGAGTGATTCTTACATCTTTACTTGACTTGGTGAAAGCAGGAATGAAGATGTAATAGAGAGGAATGCCATCCTCAATGATTTCTGGCTTGCTTGGGTTGAGTGATGAATTACCTTGCTTGATAATAAACTCACCCTTCTTATTCAAGAAAACACCATCAATTCTATCCAGATACTGTGATTCAGTAAAGGAAATAGTATATGGTAGAGATCTAGCAGAAGATGGTGTACTGGATACAGAACCACCTGCACCAATAAAGTTGATGTATTCTGCTTGTGAGAGTAGTGAAGTATCTTGGAATCCAGTAATAATAGCAGTAGAGTCTACCTTCGGTCTGAAGTCAATGACGTTCTTCAAACTCAAGTTGCCATGTACAACAGAGTTGAAATCGGGGATCTCATCTGCTACAACACCTGCCTCATGAATATATGAGTCAACTGTATAGAAGTCACCTTGAGAATGCTCGAAGTAATCAAATGCTACAACTACTTGTCCTGCAGGTGGAGTAAAACCAGGCTTTAGTACGATTCTAGATACATCATAGAATGTATCTCTTTGTCCATCATCAAAAGTAAATCTATCAGTTAGATCAGTACCAACAACCAGGTTACCATTAACGTCAACTGTTGGAGGAGCAGATGTGGACCCTTCGTAAATGTATCTTACTTTAAATGCATCCGAGTAAGATAGAACTTCACTGCTGTCACTATCGTAATCAAGACCACGTAGAGGCAATACCTGATCGCCAGCAGAGGTGATGACAATTCTCTTGTTTTTAATTGCTGTCTTGAGCTTGGGTCTACCTTTAGAAACTTCAATGGTAGCAGTCAACTTCAATTTGGGGAAGTTAGTTACATTATTACCAAAATAGTTACCAGGGAAGGTAAGTGTGATACTACCAGAAGATAGACCAGATGTAGCGTCAGTAGTATTAAGGATGCTGACAAAATCTGGAGACACATAAACAACATCACCAGTTTCAACTAGATCAGAACCACCCTTGTCTAGAACAGTGATTAGGAAATCTTTTTCTGTGAAAGGAACAAATCTCTGTGTACCAAAATCTAATTGAGCAGCAAATGTAATGTTGCCACCATTGTCACTACCAGTAGTTACAAAATCTCTTCTGATGTAATAACTAATCTTGGTGTCTTCTGTGGACTTGACCAGACTACCAACTTCTTTACTACCAGTTGGGAACAGAAGTGTAGATGTGGTTCCATTTGTAATAATAGGACGCAATCTAACAACAGCTACTGATGTTACTGCATCAGGCAGGGCACTATTGAAATAAATTCTGGACTTATCAGTTCCTTTTGGAATAGTTACTAGATCTACAACAAATTTGTTTAGTCTACCAGTATCATCATTAAATTGAATAACGTCACCTTGGACGAGCATGAGTGATGCATCTGCACCAAATCCATTACACTCAACATATTTGTAACCTTTAGTTCCACTAAATGTGTATTGGGTTACAGCTTTTGTTTCGGAGAATTCTGTATCTTGAGTTTCAATATCAGCAGAGAACTTACTGGAAGATCCAAACTCTGAATATAGAGACTTAACATTCTGTGCTGTATAAGTCAGAACAGTGTTCTTGAATAGAACAGGAATAACATTAGCAAAAATCGTACTAGTTCCTTCAATGTCAATAGTTGGAGGTGCAGAATATTCTGTCTGCAGAACATCTCTATTTAAAATTTCGATCTTGTAAAGTGTTCCTCCATTGATGCCTACATTGACATCTTTAAGCTCAAAGCGAGTGCCATTAACAGAAACTCTAGAACCAGTAGTATATCCAGTTCCTTGTCTAGAAACAACGAAGTGAGAAATAGTATTTTCTCCTGCAATACGTAGGAGATCTCCTTCTTCGCTTGTAATTGTCTCACCAGGCAAGAAGGTCCCGTAGAGAGTCTTAACGTAAAGACTCTTACCAAGAGACAAGAATCCATTTGTATTGCCTTCTACAACCCCATAGGCACCACTGGTGGAACCTGTGATGTATTTACCAGGTGCAAATCCGTTACTAATAGTAGAATCTACAAGCAAACGAGTGAAGAATACTGGATTGAAATAGGATAGATTAAATTTACCATTGTAAATTGCTGTTCCATCAGCAAGTTTACCGCGAGAAATAACAATATCGGTGTCTGCATTAAATCCATCAGGTCTGCCAACTAGGCTGACATCTTTTGGTTTTGCTATACCAACCAAAGGTACAATAGTATTGCTATAGTCAACGATGTAACCTACATCATTGATCTCTTGCTGAACTTCTGCTAAAGACTTATAAAGGAATCTTCTTTTTGTAGATACATTATCATCATACTCAAGGAAGAGATTATCTAGAAAATCTTTTCTACCAAGAACAGTTAATTGTAAATACTGTGCGTTGACATCTCCAACTTCTGGTCTGGTTATTTTTGCGAAAGAAAGAACTTTTACTGTTTCAGTAGACGCTACGCCATTAGTAGAAGTTCTGGAAGAAACAAAATGGAGAGTTTTGATATCTGCCTTATCGGAAGGAGTATTTGGTTCAATACTTGACTCATTGATGAGACCTAGATCAATTGCTGCTTGTAAGTAGATAGTCTTGATAGCATCATCTTTTCCATATCCAAGACCTCTTCTTTGGATAGTTTGGATGTAGTTAGTAGAAGACTCTAGATCATTACTACCATTGACTCCATCATTATATGTGGAGTTTAGGAAGATAGTTGGATATGCAGTTAGATCAGCACCTTCGGCATTAAGAGGAAGAGTGTTGAATACATTGGTAATAGTAAACGATGAGAGACCGTTCGACTTGATTGTTACATTGTCTCTAGAAAGCGTATCCCTCGCTTTATCAATGTCAATATACTTTGTTTCTTTGTTGACAATTTCAAAACCACGGACATATGCTTTACCAGGTCCGATGGTGGCAACCATCGTATCCGCTGCTTCAGAAGCACTCAATCCATTAGGACCAATAAGTCCATTGACACCTGGTGCATATACACCGCGATTACCTGGTCTTTGATAAAACTCTCTGATATCAAAGTCAAACGAATCTACAACATAGTCACCAGACTCGTCATAAGTTCTTCTAGCAAGAGTATTCTCAAGCGTATTATATGCAGCTTGTCTTACCTGCTTTTGGATAACTCCATTCTTAATAGAAAGAAGTTGAATAAAATTCTTGTCTGTAGTTTCTTCAAAAGAATATCGTACTAGACCTAAACTAATTTTTAGACGATGTGCTCCAGGAGCAGCATAGTTGGAAGATCCAAATGCATTATCATATAGTGTGGGATCTTCTTCTGGAGTTACTAGAGTTTCTGTAACCTTAAAACCAACTTTTACAGAAGGATTGTCACTATAACCATCAACAACAATTAAATCGGCAGAATTTCTTACAAAATATCCATTAACAAAATATACGCCTTCTTCTACTTGCACAGCAGAAGCAAATCCCATGGCACCACTTTCTACAAATGTAGTAACTTGTGTGTCTGGGTCAGTTACTGCAACACTAGTAGGTAGAACAGACCCGTCAGTACCAACAACAAGAAGAGGGCTGTTAATGCCATCGACAACTTCGAGTGTTTCTCCTTGACGGAACCTTTCTTCATTTCCTCCATCACCAGCATTTAAATATTTTACGTAAAGAGTATCGGCACTATTATCGGTTGCACTTACAATAGATTGTACAAGAGCAACAACACCAGAAGATAATCCATTGATCTTTTGACCAATTAGATTATTGATATCATATTTTTGGTAAATGATTTCGTCATCTACACTTACAGCAACTTCAGAAACAGACGATAGTTTTACAAAGTCAAGTTTTTTATTCAGACCAACTTCACCAGGGACAACTAAATCGCCCTGTTTAAAAGAATATTTACCATAACTTTCAATCTGATTCTGTAGGATCGACTGGGTAGTATTCAGCTCCCTCCCTTGAACAGGATAGGAAGGTCTGAATAATACCTTATAGAAGTCGTTCCCAGAATCGTAGTCGTCAAAATATGGTGCGGCTTTAAGATTAGTCTTCTGTGGCATTGTATTAAACTACCGTCTTGTTTTCGTTTATAATCAGAATTCGATGACTAACTTGATATCCTCAATTTGGTCAGCTGCTCTGGTGATTAGTCTTCTGTTCTCTATGTATATGAGGTCTCCCGAGTTGTTTTCAATCTCTGGAGATGCAAGACCATCAGTAAAGATAGCACCCACCAATTGAGTTCCATCTGCCAAGGCAACTTCAACTGTTCCTTGTGAAGCAGAAGCAGCACCAGTGATTGCATTGGCAGCATCAGATGCGAAGTCTCTTACGATTCCATTGCCATCTTGATGGTACTCTGGACTCTGGATGTACTTCAGAACACCGCTACCAGGTGTTCCAGGCGTGGGAGTAGGAGAACCAGCATCTAGGGTCCAAGAGACTACAGTGCCCTTTGCAGTGCCTCCAGTAACGGTCTGTGAGATCATCTCGTCAGGAGTGAAGTTTCCAGTTGCTCCAGTCAATTTAACTGACTTTAGACCAGAAAGAGTATCTGCTGTAGCGAAGGTAGTTGTACCGTACTCAAGAGGGTCCTTGATAATACCGATACGACGGAAGTCGTTATCTACAGGGAAGTCACCAGCGTTCTCAACAAAGGTGAGACGAATGTTCGTCATAACACGCTTTGTGTTAAGTTCAGTTTCAAAGTCAGATCCGTGACCACCTTGAGGAGGAAGAATAACTTCTAGTGCTGCAGCCGAAGTTGCTGCTACTGCTTGTGACACAGTAAGTGCTGTATCCGTAAACAAACCAATTGCTTCCGTGCTACCAGAAACTCCAGAAGGAACACCAGTTACAACTGGAACAGATGCATAAGTGTAACCAGAACCTGCTACTTCGAGTTCTGCAGCGGAAATAGCACCACCAGCAACTGTTAGTTTGACAACACCACCAGTACCGTCTCCCATGATAGGAGCATAGAAAGTGCCGTTGGTAAGACCTGTGCCAGCATCTTTGATAAGAGCGACATTAATAGAACCAGCAACAGCGGCTGTTTCAGTTGCAACTCTGGTTGCTTCTCCTGCTGCCGAAATAGGCATGAAGTCAGAAGAAAGGAATGCTAGTACATCATCGGTAGGCATGGTATACATGTACTTCCAGATGTAAGAAGCATCAGGAGCAGTAAAGATTCCAGCAGCATATGTACCTAGACCTGCTGAAGGATTGGTCTTGGGTTCATGAACTACGTTAACACCAGATGGGTTAGCGATGCTTTCACCATTATAAAGGCACTTGAATACTTCATAGTTCTGGTTCATTACATAGAACTTTGAAGAACCAATGCCAGTTGCACCCGTAGCAGTAGAAACACCAATCTGTCCACCACCAGCTGGGGTAGCGGAATAATTTGGTTTCCACATGTCAAACTTGGGATTGTTTGCTGTATCCCAGTTGTATCTTCTTACAACAGATCTTGCATAAGAAGAAGTAATTCTTTTTGCAGCAATAATGTCGTCGTAAACGCTAAATTTCTCGGTTTGGTTGTCAAGAGGTACAGGAGGAACATTCTCTGTAGAATATCTGTAGACACCTGACGTTGCGGTAACACCCGTATCTGCCGAACCATCAGACTCTTTTAGTGCTGATCCCAAAGCAGGAGCAGCAGTTGGAAGAGGACCAACCGATTGAATGAGAAGACTATTAGGACAAACCTTTGCGATAGTGCCCTTGAATGTAGCACTGCCTAAAGCAGCACCAACATATACTTGATTACCAGCGGTAAAAGTCCCGCCATCTGTAGCATAAACTTCTAAATACGAATCCCATGCTTGGGGTCGGCCAACAAAGAAGTACATGCGACTTCTGTCAGCACCAGTATCACTAGCGCCTTCTGTTAAAGACTCTAGGAACTGCTTTGCATTAAAAATTCTGAACTTTTCCGAGATAATAGCAGCCATTGAAAATAAGAGATACGGGTTGGATTTCTGTGTTATTTATATTTATACGGTGTTTCTAGAGAGTTGTCTCTAGACCGATAGTCCTAATATATGTACCAGCAATATGTGTTTCTGCTGTTGTGTTGTTAACACCTCTTGTAACGCCAATCAAACGATCAGATAATTTAGATGTATAAGTTACAAGTTCTTTACCGACAAGTAATCTACCACTATCAGGGAAATTAGTGGTATCTGGAATATAGATGACAACAGAAGATGCAGTCAACGGCGCATCTAGATAAGACATCAACTCTTGGATAGATGGAATTCCAGGATTAAATAGAGTTCCATTAGTTGTTAATGATGTATCATTCAATGCCATATTATCCATCCAAGTATCAACACCTTCGCTGATACCATTGAATTGTGTATATGTCAATTCAAGTTGCTCAAGAGTAATACCCGATACATTTGCATAACCAACATCTAGGTACAAGTAATCAATAAAGGAAGCTACAGTGCCTCCCAATTTACCTTGTGAGTAGAATTGTGGATAAGTAACTGGATTTTCATCCAAGGCAATAACACCAGAATTAAAATATCTGGTCTTATCTGCTCGGAATGATGCAAATCCAATATCCTCTGCTTCAAGGAACACTCTAACGAAAGTTGGTTGCTCAATAGCAGCAGGTGATTGTGTTGCTACAACATATTGAATACGTGTAATGATATCCTGCTCGAATGGGAATCCCATTCCAATTTCAGGAGTAACTAAATCCATTCTCCTACCAATCAATCTCGAAGTTCCGAGAGGATTAGGAGATTGTATAATAGCAACATGCTCAATCAAGTTACGTTGATATAGATCAATAACAGAGGATGTAGTTTGAATAGTTGCATTCAACCCTTCACCTTGACCTCCAAAAATAGTTCTAACTAAAGAAAACTCTGGATGGTTATTTTCACGAAGAATATCATATCCTCTAGAAATAACAACTCTTGGAGGAGCAGTATATCCAGAACCACCATCTACTAAAATGATGTCAATAATTTGACCACCATATACCAAAACTTGTGCTTTAGCACCGCCACCCTCACCATTCGTAGGAATGAAGTTTAATACTGGTGGGCTATTATAGTTATAGGCAGTAGGATTGATAAGAATACTATTTTGGAAGAAATATGTTAGTTCCCTCCTATTCCAATTCAAAGAGGTTACCTTACCAATATCAATGGTTGTTGTAACTGACAGACCTTCACCAAGAACATCTCCGTTATAATCAGAAGCAGCAACTTTAGCAAAGAAGTTAGAAGAAGCATTACCACCTGCACGATAATCAGTTGTTTTAGCAAAAAGTGGAGAACTAATAATATTACGATATTCACTTTCGCCATCAATCATGATCTTATCTCCTCTACGGAGAGTTGGATGCTCTTTTAAAATCTCACCGCGATAGTCGTAACTATCAAAAGAATCGTTAGTAGGCAAGAAAGGAATATAGTTTGCTTCTTCACGATTAAGAATACGTTCTCCAGCAACATTTGTTGTATATGCAATTGAGAAGTCTGTAAAACTGATTGTCAAAGGATTTCCATCAAATCTATCGAAAGTGACATCAGACCCAGCAACAAAATCAATATTTTGTGATTTTAATACCGCAATCCATTGATCTCCAGTGCCCTTTTGAATACTGATAAGTTCACCCCAAACTCTATCTCCTTGAACAACACTAGTTTTATCACTAGTGTTTATAACATACCAAGAAGACATGGTATCGTATGTACCTGCACCATCAAAAGTTACAGTTGCTCTGTTATAGAAAACATCTTGTTCATAATTAAAGATATTAAGAGTAGATTGATAGTTCTTACCATACAAACGAATAATATCTACTCTTGCACAAGTATAAGATCCATCTGCCTGTTCTGAATACTCCAATGGTTCCATGAAAGTAATTGAAGCTCCATTGATCTTGTATGACAGATTTTGCTTTTGGAGAACGCCATCTACGTAAACATATGCATATAATGTACTATCAATAGTTCTTACATTATTATTTGAGTCATAGATTAGATATTGATTGTTTTGAGTATAAGGAACTATTCTCTTGTCGATACCAAGTCTTTCGTATAGACCTACACCAAATCCGTAAAAATATGCTTCGTTCTGCAGTTCTTGTGGAAAAGCATCTGCATCATAGAGATCTTTGTAGTTTTTGGGTGCTTTGACAAAAGCGATACGATCTGTTTTGTTTGCACTAGAAAATCTTCTGATCTCATAAGAACCTTGCTGCAATACTCCATCGAGATATACAAACAAGTCTTCATTGACCTGTGTTTTTACAACACTACCATCTTCCCAGTTCAAATCAAAGATTCTAGTTCTGCCATCAAAAGAATCTGCAATATTTTTTAAACGCTTTAGATAACGTGCATTATCTGTATCTTCTCTGAACTTAAATGCTCTAATATATGCATTCTGTGGGGGAACAAGCTGATCTTCAGTAACTCTTGGACCAAGTGGTGGTTCAAAGAAAGAAAGTTGGTTACCTACAACTTTAAAAGAATATCCTGGTCTTTGTGCAATACCATCAATGGTCATTAAAATTTCTTGCTCATTATATGGTGTGTATGCAGTACCAGTTGCAGCATCGGTAATAGTAAACTGTTTGTTGCCGATTTTCAGACCAGTCTGTGAGTCATATCTACCGTCAAAAGCAGGAGACAACTTAAGTTCTCTTACTCTGGTAAGAGTTTCGTCAAAATCAGATATAGAAACTGATCCTTCACCTCTAACAACTCTAGAGTCTTTTACTTTGATTATCTGTTGCTGGATAGTTCTCTTTGTAGACAAAGAAGACACTGCAAGAGGAGGACCACACAAATACATGGTGGACTTAAATGTTTTTTGATCAGAAGGCATATTAGATACACCTTCAGATTCCAAGTAGACTTCACCAAACATCTTAAATCCAGCTGGATGTGTGGTATCTTTAATTACATCACGCCACTGGTTAATTGGTGTCCTAGATCTAACAACATAAGAATAATCTTGATAGAAATTAGAATCATGAATTCTTTGATTGCTAGAACTTACCTTTCCTCTGTCGGAAGTAAATCTACCAATTGTTTTTTCTCTAGTAACAATGTTAGGAGTAAACGAAGATCTACTGATTGTTTTAATACGAGCAGTTTTCTTTTTACTCTTTCCAATTATAGTCTGTCCTTCTTTGAAAACACCGACAATATCTTCCAAACGTAGAATATTAGATCCTACTCTCCATCCATTTTGAGAAACTATGCCTTGAGCAACAATAACACCATTTACTTTCTGTTCAACAGTTTCGCCAGGTCTAAATGCGTCTAAATCAAAGGTATCAAGAATAAAAACATTAGGTGAATAGTAATCTGATCTAATCGTACTATCACTATGGAATCCAGATCCATTTGTTACAAAATTAACATTTTGTGGAAGACCAATATTATCAGACACAAAGAATATCTTATTGTCTGTTTCAATAATTTCTAGTTTTGGTGTGGTGGTATAATTACCAGGATCGGTAATTCTGACTTGAGTGATGATACCATCCTTTACATCAGCAATTGCTTTAAGACCACTTCCTAGACCAGAAGAAACAACGACTTCTGGTTTGGAATATTCTTGACCTGGAGTAACAATATCAATTGAAACAATTTTATTAGTAGATATATCCCTAATAGCAGTAACAACTGCTTTGTATCCATCTGCAGGGACTACACCTTTAATAATTGGCAACTTATCATATTCAGATCCAAGATTGTCTAGCTTGATAGAATGAATCTTACCAACTGACTTGCCTGTATATCTAATATCTCCAGTTCCATCGTATTGGGGAATATCGGAAAGTTTGTAGACAACTTTTTTGTCTGTGGTATACGCAACTTCTTTTCTACCTGACAGAGGATCATCAACAATACGAAGATAAGATCCTTCAGTATCAGTTGTAGAAGAAGTCAAGAAATAGTAGTAACTTGTGAAGTTGACATCTTTTCTTGTTTGTTCTCCAATGTTTGCACCATATCCAAGTCTAATTCTCACAAATGCACCAGCATTACCAGGTTCATTCAAACCAACTTCTTTTTCTTCAGTAAAGACATTAAAGTTTGGACTAGTTGAGATATCAAGGTAAGAGTTCAACATCGAAGGATGACTTACATCAAACTTGTAGAAATAATACTTCTGAATATCTACAATAGGATTAGTGAGGAAATTTGTATTATCTGTAGAGAATAGTAGTTTATCACGAATATCATTTACAGAACCGACAGTAACAATTTTTTGTGGATTACTGGTATCAACAATTGAAGATACTGTAGTCAAAGCAACAGGACTAGTTGCATTATAATCCCAATTGACAATTAGTTTTTTAGTTCCCTCATTATAAGAAACAACTACTGGTGCATTGACACCAGTTCCAATTCTCGTACCAGTTGCGAATCTGTAATTCGGCAAATAAGATACTAAATCTTTATTATTAGAATGATTAACTTTGGTAGTTCCTTCTTGAGCTCTTGCTACCGAAATATTTTTATTATCGGTATCTACAGCAGTAATTTTAACAATCTCGTTACCAATAGATACAAGATCATCAACTGATGCTGCAAAAGTATTAGTAACGTTTACATCTGTTCTATCAACACCAAAACCAACAAAATCAACGTTAATTAGTGGACCAGCAGCACTTGGTGCAGGATACACTGTGATAGTTCCACGAGCTTCTGGATGAGTTACACAGACATATTGATATACACCAGGAACTGTAGGTACAAAGACAATAGGATCTGTAACAGACCCACTGTTAGTAACACCACCAGCAACTGAATAATCGATAGTAAATTGAGCACGACCATCATCTTTGAGTCCCAGCTCTATGTCAGATACAACATGCACTGCATGACCAGGCATTGGTTGTAAAGTAAGAGTAGATCCTACTCGTATTTCATAATTTGGGTTTCGCTCTCCTTGATCATCTTCAAATCTGAATTGAGGTTTGAGACTACCTGGAGGGCTGTATACATCAACACTGGTAATTGCAACACCACTGATAGTATCATCAGTAGTTAAGTCTTCACCTTCAGTATCAGCAACAAAGTAAGTGAAAGCAAAATTGTCATCATCTTTAGAAATATAGATGAGATTAGTACCACCAGCATCATTTTGGAAGAATCCTCCGACACTACCCAGTGCTGTTACTACAGTTGGATAATCTGCTTCAGCAACGAAGAATCTTTTTTGTGCATAAGACTCAACTTCTGTTTGATTCAAATACACCATCGATAGAATCGGGGAGATGTCTGAATCAGCTGCATCTACTTTAGCAATAGCAGATGGATCAATTGTTAGGATATCGTCTGCTTTATAATTTGCACCAGCACTAGTAATAGTAATATTACCAATATTACCACTGTTATCAAAATTAGCAGTGTCTACACTTACAGATGCCTTTGCTGCTACTACATCAGATCTCGACAAAGCAGAATTAGCAAATACAAGAGGGACATCAGTATACTCCCCAGAAATGTAATCTTTACCTAAACCAAGTACAGTAGACTCACCAACACCAGTATCATCAACCTTTGCACGATATTCATTTGGAAGTAAAGTAATCTCTTGAAACTTTTTCTTCGTTACATAATAAGTTGTTTCTGTAGTAGTAGGATCTGGATCTACTGTGATATTAATAATATCTCCAGTACCAAAATCATGATTTTCAGTTGTTTCTAGAATAGCAATAGACTCATCAACGTCAGTAATATTAATATTTCTACTTAATTGATTAATAATTACAATCTCTGTTCCTGCAGTATTACCTAGGTCAGAACTTTTAAGAATTACTTCACCTTCATTATAATTGAGGTAATCAGAAAAATCACCACTCGTAACCTTTAGACGAACTGAATTTTGCTCAACTGTTTGACTTAAGATTTCTCCAGTAGCAATTTCTGTTGTTGGATCCTCAAATAGAACTAAAGCAAGAGTTGCTCCTAGTGTATAAGAACTATTTTGAGATACTAGTAAATTGATTACTTGAGTAGAAGAATTGATTTCATATCCAGACTCAAAAGATCCCGTGATATTTCTAACACCAATTTCATTCTCGTCCGAAATGTCTCTAATAATTTCACCAGTTGCACCTGTAGTCTCTTGAGTGATAATATCACCCTCAAATGCAAAGAAACTAGAAAGAGATGTCAATAAAGCTGCTTTGGTCTCTTTAGACTCAATACTGGAGACAGTCTTACCAAATGTAGATGCAACAATACCAGCAGCACCAGATCCACCAGTGCCACTGTCATCTACGTATATTCTTGATCCAATTTGGAATGTAGGTTGAGAATCTTCAATGCTTGCGATATTAACAAATCCTTTACTTACAGAATCAATATACGCAACTTCTCCAGAACCATTCTTTAACGTTCCTGGAATGAATAAACGTTCGGATGTAGCAGGAATAGATCTTTGAGTTACTTTACTTTCGTAGTTAGACTTAACTGGTAGAGAATAGAAGTTCTCTCCAAGGATATAAGGATATACAGGAGTATTAGTAGCATCAATAGTTACAAAGTATGCATATGTACCTTGTGGATATTCTGGTGTGACGCAGAATCTACCATTGTTGACATCAAGACGAGTCTTACCTGTATCAACAGTAGCAATCCATTCATAGTCGTCTACAAACGTTCCCATGTCATATGGAGCGTCTACTGGACCATCAGTTCGACTGGATTTAAGCTGATACCCACTATTCATCCTCGCAATAGAGGACTGATCAGATAGTGGATTACTAAAACCGTAAGGACCATAGATAGGATTGCCATCATAAGCATATCCTAGGATGGGTGAGTGTGTTAAAGTGGCGGTCTCTTGGAATTGAGTTGGTGTTAAATTGTCCCCTAGTCTAAAACGAAGACGTTTGGGGTTTGCAACCACTCCGTAGTAAAATTCATTTTCTATGAGGTCTTTTATTGCAAGACCACCATTATCATCAATGAAATTAGAATTATTAAAAAATCGGTCTTTTACCCAACGGTAAATTGTGGCAGTTGCAGTGGCAGGATTATTTCTTGCCTCTTCTACAATTTGTACTCGTACATTCTCTTGAGTATAGAATTTACCGCCATCAACTTTTTCAAATCCAGTAATCTTACCTTTGGTATCAACAGTCGCTCTAAATTCTCCAAATCTACCTTTTCCTGCTAAATCGGTAATAAGAACAACTGGAGGCGCTGAATAATATTCTCCAGCATTGATCAAACGAATACTAGTAATTTCACCAGAAGTTACAATAGCTTCTGCTACACCATTTCGCCCACTAACAATTTCTACTAGAGGGTCTGCTGTGTAATTCTTATCGAGACGAGTAAATACAGAGTTTACAGTATCACCGACTAAAGTTGACAAAGCTAGTTGCTCTTCACCATTAATAAGGACAAAAGGAGGTTTTGTGTATCCAGAACCTCTGGAGGTCAATGTGTAAGATTGGATGTTGCCATATGCAATCTGATCCTCGCTTTTATATCCAAAAGCAATACTACCGTCTACAAATACACCAATGTCTCTAAATGGTGTTTTGTAGACTTCAGTGGTCGTACTAGTAGTTTTGGGAACAAGCTTGAGTTGATTAGCATCAACTAGGTTGGGTTGATCCTGACCAGTAAGAATAGGTGTTGATGGGTATGAAGATGTTGCAATGTAGTAATACTGACCGTCTTGATAGACAGCACTGACATCAGCCAAATATTTTTGAAGTGGGAGACCTACACCAGGATTAAGAGGAACTGAAGCATAAGCACCTGTGGTATTTACTTTCCACCTTACAGATCTAGATGATTCGTCATAAATGATGGTATTTCTAGTTTCAAATCCAGGTTTAGAAATCTGAATCTTATCTCCTGTTTGAGAGTAAGGATATACTACATCTGGAGAAAGTTTTGTTAAAATGCCATATAGAAGCAAACTAACATCATCACTTCTTACATTAGAGTAACTAGTTACAATGTCACCGACATTGTGAATTCTCGTGACAGTTCCACGTTCTTTAATAACAAACTGTCTAGCAGTCTTTCCTTCGTACTCAATGATCTCGCCATTGATCTGTACAAACCCTTCTTGGGAGCTCCAACCTAAAGTAGAGTCTACAGTGATTGTATCGTTAGTTGTAAGAGAGGTCCCCAAAACCCTGTCCAGCACTGTCTTTTGGGGGATGTTAAAATTGCCATTTACAGAAACAGGGTCGATAATTAAATTATAAAGACCATAGTCTCCTACTTTACCAATTTGGATTATATTCTCTACATTAGCAGATGCATATGAAGATCCAATAGAATTCTTATCCTCTTGCTGGATAATAGTCTTACCAATCAATTTAGTGGCATCACCACTCAAAACAATTGCTTGTACTGCAAATACAGCAGACCAATCAGATTCTGATACCTTTACGGTGCTATCTTTTGGAAAGTATGTAGTTGGAATATCATCAGATCTCTTTGATACAATAGTATTGAAGATGAATCTGATAGATTTGTTGCCACCTTTAGTTTTGTAGAAGTCTCCAATGTTCTTGATTAGGAGTCTCTTGTCTACATCATCCTTCAAGTATGCTTCTGGGAAGTTAACTAGGTACTCACGCTCAAATGCCCTTACAAAGGCATACAAGAACAGATGGCTTAAGTTATGTACATCTTCACCAACATAGTGGTCTACTGCTGATGTAGACACAAATGTGGACTCATTGTGTAGGTCTCCGAGAATGGTTGTACCACTCACTCCTCTAGAGACATCTAAAAATTCTGTATCTGTTCTCTCTTTATAGAAACAGATTTCTGTTCCAACTCTAATATATCCGTTCTTCTCTGGAAATGAACTAGCATCAGCGACTACCAAAGTCGTGGAGGATGCATTTACAGTTAAAGCAACTGTAGTAGATTCTTTCAGTAAATTCTTCTCATAAAAATCAACATCACGATATGTCGTAATGTTGCTGATGATATCAAGAGGTTGACCGACCGATTCCTGTTGTCGATAGTATGCTTCTAAAATACTCGAAAAGTTTTCGTATTCAGAAACAATAAACCCAGGAAGTTGGTCTTCAATTAGAGCCGAAATCTGTGTACTCATCTATTACTCTGGATATACCGCGAACTTGCTGTTTGCAACATCTAGATCTAGATACATGTGTCTAGATGCATTAATGTCGTTGTTACGTGGGATCACTCGAACCGAGATTCTGTTGTCAAAGAAGGTTCCCTGTAAGATGGTTACATCATATAATTTGATTTCGCCTTCCTCATAATCAACATCGCCAATATTGTCGTTCAGGACAATCTTTTCACCTGTACCAGGATCCAATCTATATAGGACGATTTTACCATCCCTGTCTTCAAAATAAACGACAACATTGGGATAAGCAGTGACCTTGAATCCTGTTGACATAACAACAGGTCCATCTTCAGGACATGACAGCTTGAATGAGTTCTGGAAACAAAGTTCGTAATAAGTAGTAGTATTGATTTGTGGATAGAAATCCTTCCTCATCATTACTGTTGTAGTATTGGAAGTAACAGAACGATCAGCGTTGTCAATCACACCAACATACTTACTATATCTAAACTTACCGTTAAACTTCTCGGTGTCAGACAGTTTAGTATATTCTTCTACAGAATTTGTGACTTTAGACTTAATATCTGTAGGGAATTGATTTGTGATACGAGTATTGAAGCTGACTCTACTGTCTAACTCCAAATACAAAATTGATGGATCCTTAATCTCTGGAGTGACTGATGCCACAGCATAGTCTTTCAATCTAGCAATAATTTGCTTTTTAGTTACACTAGAGAGTGTAGCGCCACTATCAGGTTTGATAACAATCTTAACTTTACCAAATTCAGGGTATCTCTCCTCTTCACCACCATATGTAATAATGTCAGATACTGCAGGATAAATCTGCCTTACGATAGCACCATAGTCCATTGCAGTAACTGCTCTGTTCTGTGTGGCATATAGTTTAGGGGCATTGAATTTAATCTTATCAATACTCTCAATACCTGCACCACCATCAGCTGCAGAAACTGTCGTGATGTTAGTTACGGTAAGTGGGTATGCAACACCGTTATTATCCTGTAGCACACCACTAAATGTAAATACACTAGCGCCATTTGCAGCTGCACCACCAGAAATTAAGTATGATATCTCAACGTAGTTATTGTTCTCTAGCGCAGATCCAACTACACCATCACCAAAAAATAGTTGATATTGCTCATCAGCGTTTTCATCTACGTAATAGATCTTGTCAGATGCTCCAATATCAATAATATTGTTAATCTGGTTGTAGTATGCAAACTGTGATGAGTTCTCGATGGGGAATACTTTGACACGAAGTGTGCTAGTGTCCGCACCGCTGTTCTTTAGAAGGAACTTTTGATTTTTTAGTACCGTAGACTTGGTGTAAGTCTCTTCAATCAAAGTTCCTTCTTGGAGTACAACGTTCTCAAAAATTGCTTGACCGTTGATAACTCCCGCTTTATAATCATCAATTACGACAAAACGATATAACTGATCATCAAATGTAGTAACAAATCCCGTGCCCTTCTTCAAGGTAATGACACTTGGGTATGTTCCTGTAAAATTTACTTGAAAATTAACTGTTGCTTGCGGAGAAACAATAGACTTTGGTTTATATCCTAATTGTTTCGCAAGAGATACAACGTTATCACGGAGTGTTGCTGACTCCAAAAACAATTCATTAGCCACCATGTTCGTGTTGAACGCAGTGTAATACGTATTATATGCTAGTACATCTAGCAAATTACTCCAAGCAGACCCTTCAAAATCAAAATCTACAAAATCAGTCTGCGCTCTTAAGTAATCTTTGAGCGCAGTCTTGATGTCAGCAAAATCTAAATTATTGACTTGAATATACTTCATCGGGTTCTCTGTAAGAGGAAGTTGACGTTTTGAGGTGGTTCATCTTGGCGACCACGGATAGTGAACTCTATCTCAACATCAAAAGCATTATCATCAAAGTTTGGGTCAACTGACAATTCGGTCACCTCAACCCTAGACTCGTATTTCCTCAAAGTGGTTCTGATTTGGTCTTCGATCAAACCCGCTGTACCAAAATCAAGTGGTTCAAATAATAATTCAGAAATACCACAACCCAACTCATCATCGAAGAATCTTTCTCCAGGATTAGTCAATATAAGATTAACAACTGACTGCTTAACAGATGCATCGTCTTTAGTTACTAGTAAGTCACCCGTAATTGGATGAGGCTTCATAGTAACCTTTAAATCTTTAAAAGACTGTTGATTGGGCACAATAACACGATTTATTGTTTATTTATGGTCCTTTTTCTTATCTTCTGTCTTGCTCTTTTTTAAGAGCTTGTCAGACTCTATTTGAGTGATAAGAGTCATTCCTGATTTGATAAAATCTTTGCTCTTATCAGTTGGTGAATTACCCATTTTCTTTCTCCTTTAGTGTTTGCCAAAAATAATCATCGGTGTCTCCTAGGCGTCCCCAGTCGATTCCTGCCTCTACTTGGTATTCTATGGTAGATACTTTAAAGTCAGGGAACTTGGGTTCCTGTGGGGTGATAGAGAGGTCATACAGACGCATCCTGTTATTAGGATACAATGCATACTGACCATTCTCTAATGCAATGCAATTATGTGATTTGTGCTCTTGAGGCACTTCACTCACATTATTATCTATCACATCTGGATTTGCATGGTAGTTATCTAATGTAAACAAGTATTGACCTTTCATCAAACCATGGTCTCTTGTAAAGACTTCACAGTCCATTGATGATACAAATCCTTTGTTCATACATGCAACACCATAATCCATACAATTCCAAAATTGTAGGTTTTCCAGACTCATATCAACATCTGGTGTTTTAGGTGATCTTACAAATGCACTGATAGGGAGCTTATCATACATTGCTCCATATGTAGGCAAGTATGTCTCAAAGTAAAAAGCACGCCCAGGTATGCTTTTAGCACATACCCAGACGCCCTCTACAAACTCCCCATGCCCGTCTTGATGATCTCGTAAGTATTCCTTACGAACCCACACCTTCTTTGCAGGAAGATTGCAAATCAGATTCATCCTTTACCTTGACCACGATAACGCTTCTTTGCACTGTTCCGACTCGATGCTGCATACTTGGTGTTCTTACCGTTGCCTTGACGACTCTTCTTCGGAATCGGTTCAATGAACGAATTACCAGATAGAGATCGATTAACCCTTGCCATTATTCTAATGATGAACTTCTATTATTATACCACAGATCTACATTCCTGCCAATACCGTATGTGACCCTTCTGTCATCACTGCACCAAAGGATAACATATCACCTATACGGATTGTATCTAACATGTTAATTCGGACTCTTGTAGACCCCTTCACACATGTATCGATATGTGGCGGCTTATCACCACACACATGAACTGCAGTTACATCACCAACACGTACTGCCGCGAGTTTATTCACAAAGACATTTAATGATCCTGTAATTACAGGTACAGGTGGCCAACACTGATGACCACTCTCTAGATCTTTTAATCGACTGATTCCACTTCCTGCTGGCATTAACCTTCTCTCGCTTCTGCTTGCTTACTTAAACGATATTTAGTACGCTTCGTGTGATTTTGCCAGTTATTATCTACATCGATAAATGCTGGGAACTTCCAGATATATGGTGGACATGTACTTGTGACTGTAATCTCATAATGAAAACGCAGAGTTTTGATCAGAGACGGCTTATAAGCATGTACATAATTACTACCCCTCTGTGCTATATCATGTACTGCAGGTCCAACAAGCTCTCTACCTTCAGGTGTTGTCTGAAACGCAGAGAGCCTTCCCGATCCACCGATTCTCTTTAACTTCTCATCACGCTTAAAGGTTTTCTGCACTCCAAGTCCTCCCTGAAATGTGACACCCCTCATATTGTCCCTGGTACGTGGTACTGTGCTACCTTTGTAACTTTCTCCAAAACCTGCCTGCATATCATACATATACTTCTCCGTGTAATTACCAATGAGAGGGATTGGCAATACTAATGTGGTGACTCCAGGTGCTACACGGATACTCCCAAGACTCACAGCATCAGTGCCAGGTAACATTTCTGCTATCGTTGGTACACCTCCCGCTAATACAATACAACCAGGTGGCATGATACCAATACTGATACCTGTGATTAACTCGGGAGATGGCTGGGAAGGAGAAAATGATGTGCCTCCAGGACATATCAAGTTCGCTTGAGCAGTGACATTCACTATCCCCACGGTCTCGTAGATATTCAAGTTCACCCCATCCCGAAACATTCCAGGTATCACAAATGGTCCTGGGGGCGGCAGCATCTTCCACCCAGGTCCAGCACCTAAAGTAAACGTTGCTCCGTCAGGTATGAGAATTGCCATTATTCTAATTTCTTTAGTCTTTTATCTACATCATCCAAGTAATCTGTTATCTTCTCATGTGCGTCAGCACCAGGGCGTCTATACATGAGACTTGGAGATTTTAGACGCTCGACTTCATCTTTCAGTTCCCGTATCTCCTTGAATGCTATCGATAGCACCTCTTCCAGGTTCGGAGATTTCTTTGAGGAGTTCAAATCGTTCATCTTGTTTGTTTGGGTTCTTAAAGTTTTCGGACGCTCGTTTCTCGAATTGTTCGCAGAAATCATCGAACTCATTCAATACTTCTGCTTGCTTATTAATGAAGCTATCGTAGTCTTTCATGATTCAACTATTTTGGGCATTTTTTTGGCGGGAAATTTTTTTGATTTCCTTGTAATATTTATCTCGTTTGGGTAACACTTTGTAGGTTAGAGTAGTGGTAGGAGTCCCGCTCGGCGTTCGGGGGTATACAATAAAGGGGGCATTTTACTGCCCCCTGGTGTTACATAGTGTTGTCTAGTTAGTGTTAGTTAAGAGCGTAACGATTGCACCACTCACCGAATCCAATTCGTTGATCTAATAGTAATAACATGTCACGCAAGCGAGCACGGTGCAGCGAGTAGTGACCCGATGACCAATGGATAAACACCAGGCGAGACAGTGGGTAGAGTTGGATCTTGTCGGTGGCGCTGCTGTGGTCTCTGGTGTCTAGTGAAATCATCATGCTGTGGGTTGTGTTCTTTGGATAGTCTACCAGATCAGATGCAGGAGTCAACCCATCGGGCGAATGCCTGCAGTGCCATCATGTCGAGCGGGTCTGCTGTCTCAAAGATCGGGGCTGTGCTCCTGCGTTGCTTGGTGCTGTTCACAACGAAGACCTGATGCTCTGTCTCATCAGCGAACCATGCTGCAGAGTCGGGATCTGTGGCGTCCTGTCCTGTGAACACCGCTGCAGGTATGCCAGGGTAGACACGGCGGATCTTGTCAAACTCACTACAGGCACGGTCCAGCATGGATGAATCAAGATAGGTCTTGCCCTCCACAATGAATGCCAACTCTCCATCCTTATAGGCATGGATGTCCACCTGTGTTTTCTTGTATGACTTGCCGCCCTTGCTCTCAATCATGATATAATCGTTGTGCTTGCACACGATGGAGGGATCGACTGCATAAATCACTGCCTGTGCCACGTCCTCATAGAGGTCGCCCATCGATGCCCTCATCTTGCCGCCTGCGTTGTCTTCTGCCAGGTAGCGAGCATGTAGAGGGGCGATCGTCTCATCATAGATCCGAACGGCGTTGTCGAGATTAAAAGCGGTGGCGTTCATGGTGTCGTGTCGTTGGTGTTATTGTAGCATGGAAGGGGGCGACCCCTTACAGTTCTGCGAGCATCGCATCCATCTCGTCTGTGTCTACGTCATCGGACAACCAGGAGATGCCATCGCCTGTGATGTACTCGCCAAACTCATCGATGTAACGCTTCGCCCATTTTCTGTACCCGAGATTCTGGTTTTCTTTGGCGTGGCGGTAGATCATCTCATCGTTGCCGATCCAGAGGGCGACGTTCCATGTTGCGTGATTTGCCCATCCGTTCATGCTGTGTCCTTTGTTTGTTTGCTTGTGTGTATCCTAGTCGATGTGGTGGCGTTGCCTATGCCAGCAGTGCCAGTGCATCGGTTGTCACACTCTCGATTGATTCGTCAGCGTAGACTCTCACCCATCGGATGGGGTTGCCACCTGGCAGGATACGCCAGATCATCATGTCACCAGACTCGCCCATCTCACGCCAGATCTTGCATGCTTTGTATGCTGCATCGATCGTGGGGCTATAGTCGCAACCCCATCCATCGAAGTTGCCCCATGCTGCAGGTTGGACGGCGTAGGTTGGTTGATCCATTGTTTGTTTTGTTTCTTGAGTAAAGTCTACAGGGTCAGCGATCAATGTCTGTCGCTAATGTTCCAGTTGCTGGACTGGTTGGGTTCGATGCGACCTGCTCGCACTGCCATGCGATACTCATGTTCTGCCTGCTGTTGGCGTTGGATTTTCTCCATCACCTTCAGCATCAGTGGCGAGGGGTTCTCGCTATGCATAAAGAATCCAGTGCGTTCCATCAAACTAACCCCAGTGCAACTGCTTCCATTACGTCGCCATACTCACCGACGATATCACCGAATGAATCTCGGATGTATGCATAGGAGTTGGACTCGTCGTGCATGCTGTAGCAAATGTCCATCGCACGATCCAGATCGGTCGTGGTCTCTGACTCACCCAAGGTGGGGCAAGCGATTTCGTAAGTCGTTTCGTTCATGTCCTTATTATAGGGGCTGTGAGAGGCAGTGCCGAAACCTTGTGCCACTAGGTCGATCGTCCACGGGCGGCTGAATCGGTTAGTGTTAGTTAGTGGGGAAGTTCTTACAGACAGCATCACATAAGATACGGGTTAAATCTTCTTGAGTTTCAGGATACTTTCCCTCCCACATTTCCCAACAAAATGTTTCAATAATAGCGTTGATGTCTTCCATCAACTGTTCTCTACTCATTAACATATCAAGTTGATTGTTCATTATACACACTCACCGAGTTCTGCATCAATAGCATCAACAATCGTCGTGTGAATGTTATCGTAGTCTTGCAGGTTGATTAACACGTCCTCACAAACTTCTTTTGATTGTTGTACCTCATCACCATTATCATCGTACTTCACAACATCTTCGCTAGTGTAAATCCACCCTGCTGCTGGTGCATCTTCGCCCTGTTGTTCAATAAGATTTTCAACCCTTGCTTTGAGTGCTTTGAGTGAATAGAACTGTGATGCCATTGTTGTTAGATAGTAGGGACAATAAAAAAGAGGGGCATAACCCCTCTCACTCATGCAAACTCTGCAAAGGTGTAACCATTGACGAAATCACTCACGACTTTGTTGTCACGAACGTACCATGCAAAATCTTTCTGAAAGATGCCATCGGTGAATGCACAACAGAATTCGTTGATGATAGCGTTCAATCTAGATTTGGTGGTGGTAGACTGCCAACCTCCATCAAATACAGTGACGAAATCATCACCAACCTTTGCAATCAAGTTACCATGCAGACGCACTTCAGACACGCCATCGGTCGTGGTAACAGTTGTGTTTGCTTTAGACCAGTTGGCGTTGCCGTGGATGGCAGCGTTCATTTGAGTTTCGATCTTACGCATGATTGGGGTCGGTTGTTTGACTTGTTAATACAATACAGGAACGAGAGGAGAAATCAACCCCTACCGTGCCACCTTGTCAACCGTCACACGGCAACCCTCGATTTCACTTATGTTATGGGCAACAATCATTGCTGCTCCATAGTTATCCACTAGTGTACGTTGATCAACATCCTGTGTGCGATGTTTGGTCACTATGTAACCCCTACGTGTTGATGGGGTAGTGATGACTCTCATCTGAAAATGTTTCAACTGTGTATACACTACATGATCCACATCAAAATGCAAGTGATAGTGGACAGTTCAACTTGTGTCCACTACCTATTGACAATTCAGTCAAATTCATCGTAGTTTCTGAACTTGGCAGATCGTTTTGCTCTGCTCTTGAATCTCTTGGCATTCTTAACATCATATCCAAAGTGTTCATAATCATCTTCAATCTGAAGTTCTTTATGATTACTATCTGGATTGTACTTACGATTGTTTTTCATTGTTATTAGTCAGTAATAGCAATTATAGAGTAATTATTTAGAATTATCCTTGTTTTCAACTATATTTTTGTGTTTTAGACTAGTTGATACAAATTTACCAATACTTTCTTTGTTATTGATAGTATTTGTAAGGTTTTCTACCCATTTTGTATCATTTATAGTGTAACTATACTCTTTATCAGATGATTTGAACACAATAGTAAGACTATCTTCATTAGTTGTTAAACTAAAGATAGCAGAAGATTCAAAATCCTTAAATTCCATTTTTTTAATTAATTGAGTTTTCTGAAAAAGTCAAAAAACTGACTTTTCGCCTTTTTCATGTTTCTATAATAACCCAGAAACGCCAATTTGTCAAGGGTCTCGGGGTCACTTCGCAGGCTGTCACATAGCTCGTTGACTTTCGAGTGCTGGGGTGCTAAGCCAACTACAACCCCGCACATTACCTATGTTTTTTAATACATTTAGTTTTCCACAGGTTTTTCCACAGGTTGTTAAGAAACTATCAAATTGTGTTGTTGATAACCCTGATGGCTACTATGGAGTGCCTTCGCGGCGTATCTCCAGTATTTCAGGCTTATTTAACAACTTCTCTTCATGCACTGAATGTATGTGTTGTCCTCTCTTCATCATCTTAAGTGATGCTTCTTGTGCTGATTGGAGAGTAAAATAGACTGCCTTTGTCCTTGTACTATGTGTATGGTTATAGTATGTGTGATCATACTCAACAACATAGTATTTGGTTGGTGCTTTATGTCTATAGTTCAAGAGGAGAGTTTATGTATTTTGTTTCTTACCTTCTGTAAGATAACCATTGATTGTTTATCAGGTAAGGTCTTGATTAATATCTGTTCAAGATATTGTAATTCTTTTAGGTCAAGTGTCATGAGAGATGAATTACCTTGTAATACTTTGTGCCATGGTGCATACAGTGGTCCATCATAGTTCATTTACCAACACCATAATCAGGTGCATGTTGTTCGAGTTGTTGAATTGCCTTACGTGTCTCTTCATTCTCTTCCCACACCCACTTGTCACCTTTACTATTAGTAAATTGTTTTGTTGTCTTCTTAAGTTTCATTGGAAGAAGTCCTCTAGGGTGGAGAATAGTTGACGTTTAGGTTTCTTGTAGTTAGACTTGAATTTGTGAGTATGATCAGGGAAGATGTCAATACGAGAGTTCTTCTTGTTGAGTTTGTATCTAATGAGGTGTTTGTTTAGATGATGTTCACACTCAAACATAGCAATGACCTTATCATTATGATAGATCCATTCAAGTCTGTAGGGGAAGTGTTTGGCATGTGTGGGCCAATCAGTAATGTTCTTCCGCCGATCCGTAATCTTCAAGATCTTCGGAGAGGCTTTGGATTTTCTTTTTGTAGTAGAGGGCTTCGAGTTCTTCTTCATTGTAGTAGACAATCAGGTCATCATCATCTTGGTGATCAGGATGCATCCACTCATAGAATTCATCAGCAATTGCGAAAGCATCTTCCATACGATCTTTACGTATGAGAAACTTGAATCGTCGTAGTCTATTCTCCATGATGGCATCCATCTGTCTGGAGAGTTGTTCAGCGGTTGCTTTGTTCATGAGTGGTGAGAAGTTCATTCTTGAGGTGATCATACTGTACAAAAGTATGATTGGGTGGCAGTGCTTTCATCAAAGCAGCAGCAAACTCTGCAGGATAATGACCATGATAACGCCAGAACAGTTGATACTCTCGATCAGAGATATCAAGACGTGGTTTGACCTTCAGTTCTTCGGTGATGGGTTCTAGTAGTTCTAGAACATGTTCAGTGACGAGATTCATTTAACAAATACCTTGTTGTCTTTGGTGTGTTCTTCAGTGAGTTTCACGATTTGTTGCATGTGATAAGCAAGATGTGCCAGATACTCCTGTTCATCTTCATCAACCTCATCGTATGCAATATCGTATGCATCATCGATATCAACCGTGTTATCATCATAACAGGTCATACCATACATTGTATCAGTAGAAGAATCCATCGCGTAAGCATTACCAGCAGCAACGAGGTAGAACATGATTGATGATGAAAGAACTATAGTAATTTAGCACAGTTGTGCTGTGGTGTCAACCTCTACGGTAAAGATAACCACCAGCCCAATCAGCATGCTCAAACATCCAATTGCGTTGTGAAAGAATGAGCATGTTGAATCGTACTCCCTTTGCAGGTGACTTGAATGATGCTGGCTTATATACTTCACCAGTCTTACGATCAACAAATGCATGTACTGATCTAGTACCACCAGTCGTCATAATGATCTTGTGATACTTACGACCACTATCAACAGTAAACTCATAACCACAATTACCATCTTGTAAATCTGCAATGCATGCAGCATGATACTCTGGACGATCAGATGATGGCATCAAGAACTCTTGACGACGTATTGCCTCACTAATATAATTAGATAGCAATGCATCACATAACTCAAAGCAATACTTGGTGATATTGAGTTGAATTGTGTTCTGTGCATCACGTTGAGCACAATAGTCTGAAAACTCTTTGTTCAATGGTGTCGTGGTCATGAGGGTTCCTTGCTGTTGTGTTTAGTATAATGGATGGAGAGCGTCAGACCATACGTACTGTGACACTATGAGTACCGTCCTTGTTCAGTTGACGGCATAGCAATTCAGAATGTATGCTACGTGCCAACTGCTGATCAAGCGTCTCATAACATACCTTACCCTCTTCAGGAGTGATAGCAGTGACCTTGTAGTATTCAGAGCAGAGCATGGTGTGTTCCCTTGACTCTCTTAATATACAGCTGTATGGGGTCACTGTCAAGCGTTCTCACCAGTTCTTGAACTGTCACCCATGATTGTCCATAAACTCATCTAGTGTGTAACCTTCACCAGTTGATGTCTCCTCTACCAATTCTTCAATGGTAAGTAACTCTAACTTGAGACGATACTCCTCTGGTGTGTCATCATCAGGATCATAATCATCATGACAAAGATAGTCCCACTCATGTACGAGTGCATCAATCAGTTGTTCCTTGCTGTACGTTAGTGTCATCGGTTTCAGTTGGTTGTGGTGCTACTGATGGTACGAATGGATCACGATCACGATTCCGAATCACAATGAATGCATCATGATTATACTTTACCTCACCAAGTTGTGATGACCACTTCTTATTATATCCTTCAGGTTGTTCAATACCTGATGTCTGACTACCTGAAATTGTAATCTCAATGTCATCATCAAGTTCCCAATTCAACTTCTCAAACAATGATAGGATTAACCTCTCTAATGGTGATTGCTTATGTACTGTAGGATCATCATAGAGTCCAGGACTACGATAAGTATTTGGATCGTCCTCCGTATTCATTTGTTCGATGTTCATGGGTTTACATACGATTTGAGTAATGGCATTGCACTGAATGCTGTGGTGCTGTTAACGTCAACAGTTTTACCTGGGCGTTTGTGATTGACTGGTGCAACATAGCACCGCTTCTTTGTGTTGTAGAACCCCCAGATTGAGACGATAGGCTCATTAGTGTAACTATACCTAGCGTGATTCCTAATCCAAATGCCAATGATATTTGGTTTAAACTCTTTCGTTTCATAACTAAAACCCTCTGGTGGTTGATGTGGGAAATCAGTTGGTAATGTCATACAGCATCTAACACTAACAACAACTCATAGCCTGACTCACAGTCATTTAACCAGTGAAGATATGCTGCCCACTGTTGTACGTTCACTGTCATTGTTGTTTCTGAATGGTTGAGTTGTAGTAGTTCATCATCTTACTATCACGATGTGCAAGGAACATCAAATAAGATGACATTGCAAAGATCGTGACAACAAATGCGAGTGAGTATTGAATGAGGTTTAACTTACTCATCCTACTGCCATTGGACGATACTCTGAACGAGGCATTTGTGACATGTTGTATCCATTAACTGTAGCACCGTTAGCAATACGTGTCTCCCACTCGTTACGTGCTGTGAGAGCAGTGACAGTGCTGTAAGACTTGAGACCATTAGCATTCCAGGTGACACGTTTCTGGAAACGCTTAACGATCACACCATCCTCTTCAGCGATGAATGCTTCGGGAAAGAAGTCAACTGTGCAGACGTTGTTTGTGAGTTGCATGGTGTGGGTTGGTTGCTGATGAATTAAGTATAGGGCATCTGGTGCCCTGTGGGTCAGTTGGTGGGCACTTCGTCCGCTGGCACACGGGAGACAGTGAAACTCTTGATCTCATAGGCTCTCCATGCATCACATGCCTCTTGCACCATACGCTCGAACTGCCTCTCCATGCCACTGTGAGTCGTACACTTGCCACACTTGCGGAAATAGGTGATAGGGTGCTGTGGTGACGCGAGAGGCTTGACGACGATCTTGTAGTGAGAGTGCTTGACTGCTGTGACTGTCATGGGGTGCCTTGCTTTGACTCTCTTAATATACACGGTTATGGGGTGCTGTGCCACAATAGTGGACACTTCAAGAGGTGGTCAGCTTGGACATGCTGATCATGAGCAAGAACACTACCATGATCACCACGTCCCATGATTTTGTCCTGATGAAGTATGGAATGCTGATCACATCAGCAACACAATTTAACACCACACCAGTGATTACATTCACATGCAAGATAATAAAATAGGCAGTGATGACTCCAACACTGCCTACAACTCTCGCTTTACTATCGAGTTTCATTAGAAATCATTGTTGCTCTTCAAACTATCAGAAATTGCCCATAGTGCGTCGGCGGTACAGGTTGTGTTGAAATCTTCAGCACAATTTGTAACAAGTGATGCAACAAGATCAGGGTTTTTCTTGGCATATCCTTCACCAAAACGTGTTTCAATCAAGTCAATTACTTCGTTAAGGTATACTTCTACCGTCGAACCTGCTTGGCGCATGGCGTTGGTAGCATCGATTTGTGGTCGTGTTGTCATGTGTGTGTGTTGTGACGTTTACAATTTAGGACTTACACAATATGATGCCTAGTTTCATACTAATTGCTTACGAATATTCTTCAGATCAAATAGAGCAATATCTATCTGTGCTGCGAGTATACCTACAGCATATGCATATGAAGGGGCAGGACAGTCGTCTATGGGGTCCACGAAGGGCGTTCCATCCACGTCAACGGGGCAATCCATCCTAGTCGCTGCGTTGGCACGTTCTAGCGCCTCCTGGAGGGACTTGATTGTACGCTCTAGGTTCTGATCAATGAACATTAGTTCCCAGGTGGATGGTGACATGCCCTATGATACAGCCTAGTAGTCTGCTAGCAGGTCTTCGGGTACAGTTTCAACACTGTCCCACAGCACCTGCTCGGCTGCTTCACGTAAGATAGACTCGCGAATCGCTGGATCATCAGTCCAGTCACCTTCATAGTTGTACTGTTCCATGTTGTCAAGAATCACGTCGGTTTCCATTGATAAGGTGAATTTTGTGAAAGTTTTGTTTGTATACTACGAGACAAACTGATCTAGGAATGTTATCGGGTACGACTTTGATGCATATGGTGCATTGTTGATCTTCATAGTTGAAAGTCACAACACCATAGTATCCGTCATACTCTACTTCTGTTCCTATTGGATACATAGTTGTCTCTCGTACATGGTTGATCTTGGATCGTGAGGAAGTCTGTATCAGGATAGAGTGTGTGAGCAATATACATTGCTAACTCTCTATTTGGTGCAATGAGATGAGTTTCAACAGTATATACACCATTGGGTGGTTCTGCTTGATCATCTTGCCACTCTTGTTCGAGTTCAAGTCTCCACACATGACCACTGTCTAGATGCGAATCAAAGTCATGAATAACATCAGCAGTCATAGAATCTATCATGCATGTCGGACATTTGTTGTTTGAGTTGTTCGATGTAAGCAGCTTGATCGTTGATCGTGTCTGCGTGATCTTTGATGAGTGATTTCATCTCATCTACCATGGATTGTTCGATATCAGTCATGGATGAATACTTGTGAATTATTCAATGATATGTATACTACAGAAGAAACTCTTCAATGTAATAATCCACTGTCACTTCATAATATGCTGCACGAGATTCTAATGCCATGGCAAATACATCAGGTTCATCAATAGCAGCATTCTGCGACGATGAGTTTAACATCGGCGTAGTTGTTGTATCCGTTGTATTTGACGAAATCGCAGACAGTTTGTGCAGTTTGTCGAGAAACGATGTGTCGTTGAAGAAATTTTCCACTGTTAGATTGAATGGTGAGTTCGTACTTTTGCATGATCAGTTGTTGTCGTCAGT
>Ga0233438_10001033_pt1 | contig 32516 bp, 25 predicted proteins | sample SI_123_September_FD_182720 | JGI IMG/M metagenome (GOLD analysis project Ga0233438, IMG submission 182720) | Seawater microbial communities from Saanich Inlet, British Columbia, Canada - SI_123_September2016_10_MG | ecosystem: Environmental > Aquatic > Marine > Inlet | place: Canada: British...
GGATATGATTTTTATCATAAAACTCCCTTTTAAAGGGAGTTTTAGAAATGCATTACAATTCGTCTTGATTGAAGAAGTAATCGTCCGTAGAAGGATACTCTGACCAAATCTCTTCAATGGTTTCGAAAGGTTCTCCGTCATCTTCCAATTCTTGTAAATTTTCAACTACTTCTAAGGGTGCTCCCGTTCGAATAGCAAAGTCGATAAGTTCGTCTTTGGTTGCAGGCCAAGGGGCGTCATCTAAGTAAGATGCAAGTTCTAATGTCCAATACATGGCTAAAATTATTTAAAATTATTCGATTAATGAAAGTTGGTTTTTAAAAACAAAAATGTCACTTTCAGTTTGTGCGAAAATAACGTATTTTACTAATTTCCAAATAGGATTAAAATAATTTTATATTATTGGAAATCAAGTAGTTAGCTGGTATAGCATTATCCCTGCTGCCACAGAGACATTCAAAGAATCCATAGAACCCTGCATTTCTATGCGCCAAATTTTGTCCATTAAGGCTAATCGTTCGCGAGAAAGTCCTTTATCCTCATTTCCCATCCAAAGTGCCCAGGAATCTAATTTTTTTATATTCAATTTATCCAATGGTTGGTCTGATTTTTCGGATGCTGCAAGTTGGTTGATTCCCCAGCTTTTTAGATAGTTTAATGTATTGGATAAACTACTCACCCGAGCTACCGGTAATTGAAGAAGTGCCCCTGCTGAGGATTTTACAGCTCCTTCACCAATCTCAGCATTGGCCTTAACCCCTACAATTAGTAAATCTATACCAAATGCTAGGCAAGATCTGGAAATTGCTCCTATGTTTCTTATATCTTGTATCCCATCAGCGACTAATATTTTGGGAGGTTTACCTTCTTCAAATAATCGGGTAATGGTTTCTTCCAACGGAACAAATTCAATAGGGCTTTTGATAGCAACCACTCCTTGATGGTTGGCTCGCGTTATTCGGTTTAGCTTCTCAATAGGTACCATTTGAAATGGAGTATCTGTTTGTTTGGCCAACTGTCTCAATGTACCCACTTTTTGACTATCGGCTTTACTATTCACATATACCTTGCCAATGGTTACACCACTTTTGAGAAGATCTTCTACAGCATGATAACCAATAACAACACCTTCTTTACCCATAGGATTATCTACTGGAGAGTAGTAACTTGCTTATATAAATTATCGTATGTATCTGCTAATTTATCCCTTTTATATTCTCGAGCTAAAAGACCCATACTTTGTAATATTTGCATGTTTTCTTTCAGCTCATCAGTTGTCCTGAATTTTTTGTAATACTGAATTAATTCATACGAGTTGTCCCCCACCTCTTTCAAGAACTGATCCCCTTTTTCCATTTGATTGGCTTTATAATAAATATCTGCACTAGCCGCTTTTAAACGTAGATTCATGGGTAATAATGTTTCAGGCATTGAAGCATAACACTTATCCACTAAAGCAGCGGCTGTGTCAGGTTTACCTGTATTGGCATAATAATCGGCTACTTGAATAAATAATGAACGTAAATTTTGTGGAACTAACTGAGCTTTGTCATCCAAGAACATCGTTCCTTTTTCCATATTTCCCCATTTATAATCTTTCATCAAACGATTATACAATAAGTCCATATCATCCATCCCACGCATTTGCTTATTGGCTTCTACAGGTAAAAGCTGATAGGTAAGCCCATTGTGTCTGAAGTATTTATCTAAATTCATATATACCCCCGAACCTGTTGTAGTAGTCCAATAGATTGGTCTTTTCCATCCTGTTTTGGCATTAGTAGCAATAATATCGAGTACCACCAAATCTCCTTTGCTTAAACCACTTTTATTGATAGCCCACTCTAATTGATCTACAATACGAGCCGTATCTTTTGCAGGGATATATCCAGAAGCTATTGCTGCTTTTTGGTCTACTTTGACACTAAACTTCTTTACTGGAAACACATTGATTAATTCATTGGTGTTGGTTCTTTGTTTTAACTTTGGGTCATCCGAGGTCACATATTCCAATACTTGATCCAACGGATAAAATGAATCTACGTTGACATTAGGAGCCTCAAAATACCTTACGTAGTCGCGTTTCCCTGCTACCAGTTTCTCTGCAGGAATACTGAGTGGAAGAGGTTCACTATCAAAAACTTTACGTCTCAGAGCACTACTATACCATTCTGTAGGCAATAAACTCAAGTTGATCACACGTACATCTGTACGAATCCCCTCTACATTCTGAGCATACCAAAGCGGATAGGTATCATTATCTCCATTGGTAAATAGAATAGCATTGGGCGCGCAACTATTCAAATAATTCTCTGCGAAGGATATTCCTAAATATCGATCTGAACGATCGTGATCATCCCAGTTGTGGAAACCCATCAAGACTGGTGATACAAGCAATGCAATAACCGTAGCACCCATAGCTGCTATGGTTTTGTTAACTGATTTTTTGAATAGGTCAACCAAAAAAACCACACTGAGACCAATCCAAACGCAAAACGTCTGGAATGAACCTACCGAGGAATAATCCCGCTCTCTGGGCTCCATTGGAGGTTGATTAAGGTATACAACCACCAATAATCCCGTAAATAAAAACATAACAAGTACTGTATAAAAGTCCATTTTACTCTTTTTATACATAACAATGATGCCTAAAATTCCCAGCAATAGAGGCAAGAAAAACAGGGTGTTTCGTCCTTTGTTATATTGAAGACTGGCTGGCAAGTCTTGAGAGAATCCAAGCCTAGCTTCATCAATGAAATCAACTCCTGAAATCCAATTTCCGTCAGAAGTAGTTCCCAAAACATTCTGTATATCATTTTGCCTTCCCACAAAATTCCACATAAAATATCTCCAGTACATCCAACCCAGCTGATACTTGAACATAAAAGTCATGTTATTCGCAAAAGATGGCTTTTTGGATTTTACATTTTCCAATTGTTGTTCTAATTGATTTCTACCAGAAAATTTCTTAACCATACCGTTCCACAAAGGATAGTATCTTGCTTTTTCTGACATATCACCCATTCGCGGCAAAACTGTAGAAAAACGATCATCATAAATAGGTTCTTGCTTAGTACCTATCTCTTCATATGCAGTATCTCCACGTCTGTATTGTGCCCTTCCCTCTTCAATATCTGTCAAATTTGCATTATAATACGGACCATATAAAAGCGGACGAGAACCGTACTGCTCCCGATTGATATAGCTCAGTAAGCTTTCCGCATCCTGTGGATCATTCATATTGATAGCTGGTTCGGCAATGGATCGAATCACAACCATGCTGTAGGACGAAAATCCAAGCATAATAAATGCGAAACAGAGAATAGCCAAGTTGGCAATGGGTTTATTGTTTTTGATGGTGTATCTCAAACCATAAACAATCCCAAAGACAATAAGTAACAAGAAAAATAAAACGCCAGAATTAAAAGGTAGTCCAAATGAATTCACAAAAATTCTGTCAAAAAAAGCAGCAACAGCAGGTGTTTTTGGTATTATCACCCATTGAAGTATTGCTATGGAACCTAATCCTATCACTGAAGCTCGGATTATATTTCGTTTGTTAGCACCAAATTTGTTAATGAAGTAGTATAAAAATACAGCAGGGACAACCAATATACCCAACAAGTGAAGCCCTATACCAAGACCAATAATATATGCTATAAATACAATCCATCGATCAGAAGTAGGTTCATCTTTTACCTTTTCCCATTTCAAAATTGCCCAAAATGCTAAAGCCATAAAACAAGAAGAACTAGCATACACCTCTGCTTCAACTGCGTTGAACCAAAATGTGTCCATAAAAGTGACAGATAACGCAGCTACTAATCCTGCTCCGATTATAGTGATGGCATTCCCTAATTCTACCGTTTTAGCATTCAAATCGATAGAGAGCATTTTCTTAGCAAAATGTGTTGTAATCCAAAAAGTAAACATGACAGTTGCCGCACTCGCTACAGCGCTAAGCATATTGACAGCAATAGCAACTTGGTTAGTACCTGGCTCAGCAAATAGGGTAAATAAACGCCCTAACATTAAAAACAAGGGAGCTCCTGGAGGGTGGACTACTTGCAGTCTGTAAGATGCCGAAATAAATTCACCACAATCCCATAAACTCACGGATTGCTCCAATGTCATGATATATACAGCAATGGCTATTAAGAATGTAATCCAACCAAATACCGTATTAATTCTATTAAAATTATTCATCCTATGATTTTTAAATCTTCGGGCGAAGATAAAAGATTTAGCTTTATAATGAAGACTGGAACTTAAATCAATCTGTAATTAATTGATTTAATATGATAGAATTGAAATGAATTTATATTTTGTGGGTTTATTTGTAACCTAATTCTATACCCATTGAACGAAAATAATCGCATATCCCAATGCCCTGTATGTAGTTATACTGATTTCAGTTCTTATTTACAAGTGCCCGATTGGCTGGTATCCAAAGAAATATTCGAACTTAAGCAGTGTGCCAATTGCGACTTTATCTTCACCGCAAATGCTCCCATTGAACAGAATATAGGACATTATTATAACAGCGAGGAATATGTAGAACATTCGGATACTTCTAGTGGGATAATTTACGGTATATATCACTATGCCAGAAAAATAATGCTTCAATACAAGCATAAAAAAATCAAAAGGTTAGGGGTAGGAAAAAAATTATTGGATGTGGGATCGGGGTCGGGATACTTTTTAAATCACATGAAAAATAAAGGGTATGAGGTAACTGGTGTAGAAATCAGTAAAAAAGCCGTTGCACTATGTGAGCAAAAATTTGGTATTACTGCACACCATCCTCAAACATTTTTAGACGGAAAACTCGATACCAACTTTTCTATTATTTCACTATGGCATGTCTTTGAACATGTTTACCAGTTCGATGCGTATTTTGATTTGTTTTCAAACTCGTTAGCTGAAAACGGAGTACTTATTTTGGCATTACCCAATTGTGACTCATGGGACGCTAAAATGTACCAATCCTATTGGAACGCCTATGATACACCTCGTCATATTTGGCATTTTACACCCCAGACATTGCAACTTTTTGCAGAAAAAAGAGGATTTAAAATCATAAAGAAACACCGATTGCCGTTGGATCCATTTTTCAATGCCATGGTCAGTGACTCGTACAAAGATCGTTTTACCTTTTTACCCGTCACCCTACTCAAAGGTCTTGCTGCCTATTTAGCGTCACTCATCAATATTGATAAATCTAGCTCTATCATATATGTGTTAAAAAAAGCTTAATGTTTAACAAAGGATTTCGTAAATACTCGTTCTTCTTCAATCAACCTAAGATAATACACCCCGCTTTGCAGCAATGATATATCAAGAACTTGCTTGAATGGATGGGATAAGACTACCGATCCACTACCGTTCAAAACCTGAATTTTAGCACTGGAATTGGAGTATCCATCAATATGGATTGTGTTTGTTGTGGGATTGGGAGAAAGTAAAATTCGAACATTAGCAATAGCATGAATTGATGCATTTGCATTTTCTTGTACATGAATGGTGTCAATGAATACCTGATCACCGCTGTTGTTACCATTTCCGTTTGCAGCTAGTGTGGAGACATAGAAAACAACTTTTCCAGTACCGCTAGAGGGCGCTTTCCAGTTTGCTATCCATGATTGACCATCATTGGATGAACTACTTGCAAATTTATGTGTTGCTCTAGAACCGCTACTTAAGCTATTTACCTGAGTATTATTTAAAAACTCACCTACTGGATTACCATTAGCATCTTCTGCCATCATTTCAAAACCCCAGACCGATGTTCCATTTTCGGTTGGATTTACGGTAATGTTGTATGTTTTCCCAGCAGCATATCCAGTGGCTGGAATATTACTCGATAAAATATCTTTAGATTGAGGACTTGAGCCACCATGGCAGCCACCATTCGTTGAGCAGGTAGCACCATTATCCGAAGTTGAACCCGATCTTCCACCAGGAGAGCCTCCCCTATTGGCTAAGGAAAAAATGGAGAGTGTACAAAGTAAAAATAGGTTTAATTTTATATTATTTTTCATCTTTGGTTTAGCATATTTTAGTCAAAGTTAAGTGATAATCATGAAGAAAGCATGTCAAATTATTTTGAAAAACAAAATTTTAACTTAATTTTGCATTAAATATTTTAATAGTTTAAAGGGGCAGCTGCCCCTTTTTTCTTAAACAAAAATTTGGGAATTAAATCACTTATATCGACAATAATTGAAGCGGAATTAAAGGCTACAGATTCTTTTTTGGTGGGCATAGATACCAATCAAAATGAAACTGATATAAAATTTTTCATTGATAGTAACGATGGAGTTAGTATACAGCTGTGTTCGCAGATAAGCCGTAAAGTTTCCCGAATTTTAGATGAGGAGTACACCGATGATGAGCCTATCCGTTACGAAATTTCATCTCCCGGAGCAGAGCAACCCCTAGTTGATATCCGTCAATATCCCAAACATATTGGAAGAGAACTAGAGGTTATACTTCAATCAGAAGAGATTATAACCGGAGAACTAATGGGAGTCTCAGATAAGAATATCGTTATTCTTGTTCCTATCTCCAAGCATGAAAAAGAAGAAAAAACGATTGTTTTTGATGACATAAATAAAAGTACAGTAAAAATATCCTTTAAACGTAAAAAGAAATGAGCTTACAACTAGTAGAATCGTTCTCAGAATTCAAAGAATTTAAAAATATCGATCGGGCAACCATGATGAGGGTGCTCGAAGATGTGTTCAGAACAATGATTAGAAGAAAATACGGTTCTGATGAGAACTTTGATGTGATAGTTAATACCGATAACGGTGATTTAGAAATGTACCGTAACCGAGAGATTGTGGATATGGGTGAGGTGGAAGATCCCAATAAAGAAATAAACATTGAAGATGCTAAGTTGCTTGAAGATGATTACGAAATCGGTGAGGAGGCCATTGAAGAAATTGATATGGCTACTTTTGGTCGTCGTACTATTTTAACAGCCAGACAAACGCTATTGTCTAAGATTCTTGAATTAGAAAAAGATGAATTTTATAAAAAATATAAAGATCGAGTTAGCGAAATTGTAACTGGAGAAGTATATCAAATTTGGAAAAATGAGATCATGGTATTAGACGATGAGGGTAACGAATTAATCCTCCCGATACGAGAAATGATTCCCCGAGATTTTTTCAAAAAAGGAGATGCCGTTAGAGCGGTCATTTTACGCGTAGAAATGTATAATTCTAATCCAAAAGTGATCTTATCAAGAACCGCCCCAGAATTCCTTGAGAGACTTTTCGAGTTAGAAGTACCTGAAATTTTAGATGGACTGATAACGGTCAAAAAGATTGTACGTGAACCTGGAGAGAGAGCTAAAGTTGCTGTAGAGAGTTACGATGACAGAATTGATCCAGTTGGAGCCTGCGTAGGAATGAAAGGAAGTCGAATACATGGTATTGTAAGAGAATTGAAAAATGAAAATATTGACGTTATCAATTTTACATCCAATATTCAATTATTAATTCAACGAAGTTTGAGTCCAGCCAAAGTTTCATCCATCAATTTAGATGATGAAAATGGAAAAGCTAATGTCTATTTACCTGCGGACCAAGTCTCACTAGCTATTGGAAAAAGAGGACATAATATAAAATTAGCCGGTAAACTTGTTGGGTATAATATTGATGTTTATCGCGAAACCAACGAGGAAGAAAATGTGGATGTTGATTTGAATGAATTTGCTGATGAAATTGATAGTTGGATCATTGATGAACTTAAGGCAATTGGTCTGGATACCGCAAAAAGTGTTCTTGAAATGAGTAATGAAGACTTGATATCAAGAACTGAATTAGAAGAAGAAACTATTATAGAAATTAAGAAAATACTGGAAGCTGAATTTGAATAATTCTGCTTTAAAGACATAAAGTATTATCTTCGAGCGTCCATAAGCATTAAATGGTTGGAAAGAAAAAAACATATCGGGTAAACAAAGTTGCTACAGAATTCAATGTCAGTTGGAAAACAATTGTTGAACACCTTACCGATAAAGGTTTTGAGGTAGAGGCAAAGATTACTGCCAAATTAGACGAAGACATGTATCAAGATTTACTTAGCTTTTATCAAAAAGATAAACAAGCCAAGGAAGAATCTAAGAAACTTGAAATCAACATCCGAAAAGATGTTCGGTCCCAAGCTGCACCAGAAGTAAAAAAATCAGAACCACCTCAGCCTGAAATTGTCCCTGAGCCAACAATATTCATAAAAGATATATCTTTAGGCTCAAAAAAGACAGAAGATAACGTTGAGGATGATACCCATGAATCTCCAAAGGGTACACCAAAAATTATTCAAAAAGCAGACGAAATACCTACTGCTAAAACGCCCTCCCCAGATAAAACTGAGTCTAATACATTAAAAATAGTAGGTAAAATTGATGTATCAAGTCCCAATAAAGCAAAGAAAGTTGAAAAATTGGATGCCCCCAAGAGTTCTCCAGAACCCAAAAATGTGGAGGAACCTGTTTCAGAAGAAGAAAAGTTAGTAGAAACAGAATACAAGAAACTGGAAGGAACTACAGTTTTAGGTAAAGTGGAAATAAAACCTCCCGTCAAAAAAACCAAAACTGTTCGTGATGATGAGCCCAAAAAGAAACGAAAAAGAATTCGAGGCGAGAAAGTATCTGCAGATCGATTTAATTCAGATCGAAATAAAAAACAAAATCCAGCAGAAAATAAGACGGAGGTAACTGAGAAGGAAATTCAAGAAAAAATTAAAAAAACACTTGCTCAAATGTCATCGAGCAAGCAAGCTCCATCACACGGTGGTAAAGTTCGTCAAAAAGCTCGAAAATTTAGAAGAGAAGAACATAAAAAGAAGTGGGAAGAAAAACAACTTCAAGATATTATTGAAAGTAAAATTCTTGATGTAACAGAATTTGTTACCGCTAATGATTTATCCAATATGATGGACGTTAGTGTAAATGAGATTATAGGTGCTTGTTTTTCACTTGGCATGATGGTGTCAATCAATCAACGTTTAGATGCTGAAACGATTCAGATTGTCGCTGAAGAATTTGGTTACGAAATCAACTTTGTAGATGCTGATGAAACCATCGAAATTGAAGAAGTAGAGGATAATCCAGAAGATTTGAAACCCCGTCATCCTATTGTCACTGTTATGGGGCACGTAGATCACGGTAAAACCTCATTACTAGATTATATCCGAAATGCAAACGTGATTGCTGGTGAGGCAGGTGGTATAACTCAACACGTCGCTGCTTACGAGGTTAAACTTAAAAATGGGGATCACATGACCTTCATTGATACTCCAGGTCATGAGGCATTTACTGCCATGCGAGCTCGTGGTGCTCAAGTGACAGATATTGCCATTATTGTAATTGCGGCAGATGATTCTATCATGCCTCAAACAAAAGAGGCTATTAGTCATGCTCAAGCAGCCAATGTGCCCATTGTCTTTGCTTTTAATAAGATAGATAAAGATGGAGCCAATCCAGATAGAGTAAGAGAAGGTTTGTCCGCCATGAACATATTGGTTGAGGAATGGGGTGGTAAATTCCAAACTGCTGAAATTTCTGCCAAAAAGGGTACAGGTATTGAGGAACTCCTAGAAAAAGTATCTCTTGAATCAGAAATGTTGGAGCTAAAAGCCAATCCCGATAAAAATGCAAAAGGTGGCGTTCTGGAGGCTAAAATTGAAAAAGGAAGAGGTGTAGTTGCCTCCATACTTGTTCAAGAAGGCACACTTCGAGTAGGAGATGCATTGGTAGCTGGTCAACATTATGCAAGAGTTAAGGCTATGTTTAATGAAAGAGGTCAAAATATTCAAGAAGCTGGACCGGCATCACCGGTCTCTATTCTTGGATTCTCTGCTGCACCCGCTGCTGGAGAAACATTCCAAGTAATGGATGACGAATCTGTTGCCAAAGAAATTGCAAACAAACGTGAACAATTGCAACGTGAACAAGATATTCGTTCTACCTCCATGCTAACTTTAGATACGATTGGTAAACGTCTTGCAATAGGAAACTTCCAAGAACTTAAATTAATAATCAAAGCAGATGTAGATGGTAGTTCTGAAGCACTTTCTGATTCATTGATGAAACTTTCAACAGAAGAAATCGAAGTTAAAATTATTCAAAAATCCGTTGGGCCAATAACCGATAATGACATCCTCTTAGCCAAAGCTTCGGATGCAATTGTTATTGGATTTCAAGTGAGACCTATGCCTACAGCTCGTAAATTAGCTGAATCGGAAGGAGTTGAAATTCGACAATACAGCATTATTTATCAAGCTATTGAAGAGATAAAGGCAGCCATGGAAGGTATGCTAGTACCTGATTTGGAGGAAGAAATTACCGGAACTGCTGAAGTGAGAGAAGTCTTCAAAATAACCAAAGTTGGGACCATTGCTGGATGTATGCAAACTGAGGGCAAAATGTATCGAGATAATAAAGTACGTCTAATCAGAGACGGCGTGGTTATTTATACCGGTGAAATTGAAACCTTGAAACGTTTTAAAGACGATGTTAAAGAAGTGGCTAAAGGATATGAATGTGGAATTCAAATTAAAAACTGCAATGACATTAAGGAGTTTGACCTAATTGAAGGTTATCGTGAAGTAGAAGTCGCAAGAAAACTAAAATAAAGCTACTTTATTTTTACAAATTCTTGGTTTTTAATATTATACACTGAATTAAACAACGATAATTCTGTTTCATTATGTGTTACAAATAAAGCTGTTTTCCCCACTTTCTTTAGAGATTGAATTGTTTTAAGCACTTGCTCCTTACTTTCATCATCCAAATTATTCGTGACTTCATCAAACAAAAAGATCTCAGAATCCTTATATAAGGCCCGTGCAATAGCAATACGCTGACGCTGTCCACCACTGATCTGATTTCCCAATTCGCCAATTGGGGTATGGATAGACTCCGAAAGTGATTCAACCCAGCTTGTTAAATTTACTTGAGCTATACAGGCCATTACTTTATCAATGTTGGGGGACTTATCCGCAAATGCTATATTAGAAACTATACTAGAATTGAGCATAAATACATCTTGATTAACATACGAAAATAAAAAACGATAAGCATTCATATTTTTTGTAGTGACAGGCTGATCATCAATAGTTAGGGTACCTGTTGAGGGTGGTAATAAGGCAGAAACTACATTGAGAAAAGTAGATTTACCAGAACCACTAAATCCCGTTAATCCGATAAAATCACCCCTATAAATATTCATCATCATCGGTTTGAAAACCGTAATTGAATCAGAATAAGAAAATGATACATTATTTAATTGTAATTTATTTTTAAAAGAAATATATAAAGTAATTGATTGATTTTCATGACCATGCTATTGATTTGCTATTAAAAAATCCAAAACATGTGATCGAGAAACTAAACTATTGGACGAAGTAATAATTCGATTTATACTGGGAAGCAGTCTGAATGATACTGCAGCATATATTGTAATATAGGCGACGATTGAAGATATAGATAGTCCATGATAGGTTCCAAAGGCAATAACTAACAGTAGACCCCCAACAGCAATGACTTCATAGATTCTTACAGGTATAAAATTGGATTTCAAATGTATTCGTTGTTTTAAATCGTATACTTCATTTCTTTTATCTTGATAGGTCTTAAAAAAATAAGATTCGCCATTCCATAATTTAATGGTTGCAATGCCTTTAATAAATGAAATTATATTTTCATATAAATGCGGTACCAATTGGTGTTCTCTCTCACTCATACGTTCAAGATTGTTTTTATTGACATATATTAATAATCCTGCTGTCGGGATAAGCACAACAAAAGCAAATAGAAATAACCAGGGTTGAAGGAGAAGTACCGTAAATAGTATAACAAAAACAATTATCCATTCTGAAATAAAAAGGGCACTTGATAATAGGATACTCTCCGACAAATTCATGGTAACACTCATCATCTCATTTAATATAGATGAAGAATCACGGGAACGAAAATAGTTTAGCTGGCTTTGCATAAGCTGCTTGTAATTATCGTCAGAAATTTGAGCATTGATTTCAAAAGAAAGCTGTATTTGTCGTTTACTGATATACACCAAGACTACATTTTTAAAAATATACATTAAAAATAAAAAAGCGCTTAATACCAAAACAAAGCGTTGCTCATTCCTTAGTTGTAGTTTGTCATAAATGTCCTTTGTTTTTGATAGTCCTGAATAAAATTGGGTTCAAAAATAGACAGTATAGTGTATAATAATAGGGAGACGCCAATCAATTCAAGAAAAGCACTTGCAATACTTAGCAGGATGATATAGATAAACTTTTTTTTAGATTTTTGATCTAAAAGAAGACTGAATTTATACCTAATATTATTAAAAAAACGAATACTTATCAATCTATGTCTTCTAAAATTTCTATTTCAATAATGACAGGAAAATAACCCGGAACTACTTTATTTCCAGAAGGACCAAAAGCATACTCAGATGGAATTACCGCTCTTACAGACTCGCCTTTTTTCATTTTTTGCATTAATAAATGAATGCCCAGCAAAACCTTTTTATCTGAAACATCATATAGAAAAGGCTCACCTTTTTTTGTCATATAAAGCAATTGATCCTGAAGTGTTTTTAAAACATAATTAATTTTAGCCTTAGTAAATTGAGTAGCATTTTGAGTTTTAATTAATTTTTCATAATAAATAGCCGAAGCTGAATCCAAATTTCCATTCCAGCGTTGTGTTTGGATAAAATTATCTATCTGGCTTCTTTCAAACGCTTTTTTATAAGAAATATGCTCTAAATCGTCCAGCTTACCTCTCATCCAAACAATGCCTGAGATGGTATCCATCGCATTCAGATAAATAGGAACAGATCCGTGAAGAGATTGATAAAAGTCTTGTGCTTTTATTTTAAAAATTAAACTGTCATCAACACAAATTTGTTGTAATAGCCGCACAAATGAAGATGTGATGTCCGTGTCCAAGAGATGAACCTCCATTTTTCGACCCATTTTTCGTGTATCTAAAAAAACAGAATCTAAGGCATTTTGTAGTTTAATGTCTAGTAGCAAATGATTTTTGTTTTCCTTGCATTGCTTTTCTGTAGGGATATAGACTACATTGCCATTTTTAACATACTTAGTCTTTTCTTCTTGCCTACAGGATATTAAACCAATGACAATAAGTAATACAAATATTCCTTTAATTTTCATAAATAGTCTCGGTAATTTTTAATGACCTCTTTAAATTTTTTTAATGTATCATCCAGTCCATCATGACTAATACCTCCAGCTGCATTTTTATGGCCACCACCACTGAAGTTTTCAGCACTAAAAATATTGCACGGAAATTCGCCTGAACTCCTGAAACTCATCTTTACTATAGGGCCTCTATCAATAATTAGTGCACTCATTTTTACACCAGCTATGCCTAATCCATAATTGACAAATCCCTCTGTATCACCCGTAATACTATCAAATCGCTCAATATCGTCAATGGTTAAATATCCCAGTGCAACCTTCCCTTTTTCGATGATCTCTAAGTTGGTAGATAAAAGGTGGCCAAGTAATTGCAAACGACTTAACTTGTTTTGATCAAAAAGTACTTGATATATTGCATCCGGTACTACACCTAGATCCATCAAATCTGCTGCAATACGAAGCGTATAACTTGAAGTACTTGCAAAGCGAAACGAACCCGTATCTGTAATCAATCCCGTGTAAATACATTCTCCAACATGCTTATTCATATACGATTGATCTAAGTGGGTCGTTATGTATCTATAAATCAATTCGCAGGTTGAACTTGCCCCTATTTCAATAAAACGTTCATCATCAAAGTCATGCGGATCTTGATGATGATCTATCAGAATACACCGGGCAGAACTTGCCTCTACGTGCTCACCCATGACATTAATTCTATGAAGAGCATTGAAATCCAAACAAAAAATAAAATCAGCATGGGCAATCTCAATATTACATTGAATTTCATCTTCCTCATAAATTAGGACTTTATTATTCCCTGGCATCCAATGTAAAAAATCAGCATAATCTGAAGGCACAATTACTTTGGACTCAATACCTGCACTTTTGAGGTAGTGATATAACCCAAGGCTTGAACCCATTGCATCACCATCAGGTTTGAAATGAGATGTAATGATTATCCTACCTGAAGCCTGAATCAAATCTTCGAGATTGTGTTGAATGGTATCTTGCACGTCGTATTATTTGCAACAAAACTCGCAAAAAGAAGCGGATATTTCTATTTTTGCGCACCTTTTAAATAAAATAACAAATGTCTAACATCACATTTACAATGATAAAACCAGATGCCGTTGCTAACGGGCACACTGGTAAAATAATTGATGACATCATCGCTGGAGGATTTGGTATCAAGGCCATGAAATATATTCACCTCTCAAAACAAAAAGCAGAAGCCTTCTACGGTATCCATAAAGAAAGACCTTTTTTTAATGATTTGGTTGCATTCATGACCTCTGGACCTATAGTTGCTGCTGTTTTAACCAAAGAAAATGCCGTATCCGATTTTAGAAAATTAATTGGAGCTACCAATCCTGAGGAAGCTGAAGTAGGTACTATTCGACAGAAATACGCCAAATCTATTGATGCAAATGCAATACACGGAAGCGATAGTGATGAGAATGCTGCTGGAGAGGCATCATTTTTCTTTTCTTCATTCGAAATGTATTAGAAAAGGCGTCTGCTTTCCAATTTTCAGAGACTTCTTTTTCGCTAACTATTATATTAAGGAGATTCACATATCTCTAAATTTAAATAGTACTTTAGTGCCATTATAAAATAAGTAACCCATATTATCGTTGTTTTAAATCGATATTTATGTGACATAAAGTTAAATCATGAAATTAAAAAACGTATTTTTTGTATTTGGTCCGATCGTTTTTATCGTATTTGGGTTCTTCTTAAAAGGGCAAAACCTTGGTGAAGATATTCTTCTTCGGGCAATTAATATGAATTTGCAAAATGCGCATTATGATCCCGTTGAAATTGACGACAACTTTTCTAAAAAAGCATACCAGCTATATATAGATAATATAGATGCAAATAAACGATTGTTGATCCAGTCTGATTTAGATGAATTGGAACCCTACAAGACTACTATAGATGATGAAATTATTAATGGAACATACCAATTTTTTAACGCATCGTTAGAGATTATTGAAGAAAGAACAGCGTTAACTGAACGTTTTTTTGAGGAAATTCTTGGGCAACCCATGAATTTTGACAAAGATGAAATGGTTGATTTTAGCGAGGATATTCCCTATGTTAAAAACGAAAAAGAACTTAAAGAACGGTGGAGAAAATATTTAAAATATAGTGTACTGTCACGCTTGTATGCCGATCAAAAAGCACAAGAAAAATCACTTTCCAACGCTGATACATCATTTATTCCAAAATCAATGGATACCCTACAAGCTATGGCTCAAAGAAGTGTTTTGAAAACACACCGGGATTGGTACAAAAGACTAAAAAGGCTCGATCGACAAGATCGCTTGGCCATGTATGTAAACAGCATTACATCTGTTTATGATCCCCATACCAATTATTTCCCTCCAGAACAAAAAGAGGATTTTGACATCCAAATGTCTGGTCGATTAGAAGGTATTGGTGCTCAACTTCAAGAAAAAGATGGATATATTAAAATTACAAATGTTATTCCTGGAGGACCATCCTCTCTTCAAGGTGAATTAAAAACCAATGACTTAATACTCAAGGTAGCTCAAGAAGGTGAAGAGGCTGTTGACATTATCGATTGGAGAATTAGTGATGCTGTGAAAATCATTCGTGGACCCAAAGGTTCTAAAGTTACCTTAACTGTTCGCAAGCCCGATGGTAGTGAAAAAAATATCACCATTACCCGAGATATAGTGGTTTTAGAAGAAACGTATGCTAAATCATTGATCATTCATGATCAAGATCGTGTAAAATCAGGATACATTTATTTGCCCAGTTTTTATGCTGATTTTCAAAATCCTAGAGGACGATTTAGTTGGAAGGATGTGAAAACTGAAATTGAAAAACTGAAAACTGAAAATGTTTTGGGAATTATTCTAGATTTAAGAAATAATGGCGGTGGATCATTGGACGATGTTGTTAAAATGGGTGGACTATTTATAGATCAAGGACCTATAGTGCAAGTTAAAGAGAAAGGGCGTCCTGCTCAAATTTTAGAAGATCGATATCCTGGCGCAGAATGGGAAGGTGCTCTTGTGATTATGGTCAATGAATTCAGTGCTTCTGCGTCTGAGATTATGGCCGCTGCTATGCAAGATTACGAACGGGCAATCATCATTGGCTCAAAATCAACCCATGGTAAGGGGACTGTTCAACGTTTTTTACCCTTAAACCGAACATTACGAGATAAGGATATTCCTGATTTAGGTAGCATCAAACTAACCATACAAAAATTTTATAGAATCAATGGTGATGCCACTCAATTAAAAGGGGTGCAATCTGATGTCATCCTTCCTGACAACTACATGTATCTTGAAACAGGAGAAAAAGAGCACGAATATCCACTATCTTGGGACCAAATTAATGGTGTGAAATATGATAAAATAAAAACCGCTGTGTCTGACAAAGTGATTAAAAAAAGTCAACTAAGAATTCAAAATAACTCAACCTTCAATCTCATTGAAGAGAATGCAAAACGATGGGAAGAACAACGAGAGAATACTTCTTTCCCCTTGAAATTATCTACCTATGAAGCTGAAGAAATCAAAGAAAAGAAAGAGGGAGAAAAGTTTGAACAAATGGGCAAGGATAAAATACCCTCATTTGAAATTTCAAACGTTCCGTCTGATTTAGTTGAAATTAATGCTGAAGAATCCCGTAAAAAGCGAAATTCTGATTGGATTAGTAGTGTAGAGAAGGACCCATACATTTATGAAGCATTGCAGATTATTGAAGACTTAAATTAGATTAGTGCTTTTTACGACCTGGTATGGTATGGATTTGTAATACCTCTTTTTTTCCTGCTTTAACAGCCTCAGACCCTTTTGCGGACCAAAGCTCTTTACGTGCTTTTTTTAAAGCTTCACCGATATCAATTATAGGAGGCGGGTATGCCGTTTTTATTCCCCATAATTGTCGCTCAAAATCGTTTACCTTCCAAGGTTCATGAATATGTTCAACTGGAAATTCTGCGAGTTCTGGTAGCCACTTTTTAATGAAAATACCTTGAGGGTCGTGTTCCTTAGATTGTTTAATTGGATTGTAAATTCGAATGGTATTTATCCCTGTTACAGAAGCTTGCATTTGAAACTGTGAATAATGTATTCCCGGTTCAAAATCGGTAAATTGTCTGGCTAAAAAAACAATACCATCATCCCAATTTTGAAGTAATGCGTGGGTCAGAAAAGAAACCAGCAAAGCACGCATTCTAAAATTCAAATAGCCTGTTTCACAAACACATCGCATACACGCATCAACCAGCGGAATACCCGTATTTCCAGTTTCCCATCGTTCAATATGAGTAGCATTACGTAATCGTACAAATGAAGTATACGCTTTATTTTGAGGTAAATATTCCATTTCAACCTCTTGTTCAAATTTTTGAATAAAATGACAATGCCATCGTAATCGGGACATAAATGCATTCAAATTCTTTTTGTTGCCATTCTTTTTAGCATTAAAAGCATGTTGATAAACCGTTCTCACGCTGATATTACCCCATGCTATAAACGGTGACAAACGACTGCATGAAGATCTACTTTCTAGCGGTTTTGAAATCAGGTACAGATATTCTTTTGAACGGTTCTGAATAAAATCGTGAAGTGTTGCCATAGCTTGTAACTCACCGCCAGCTTGAATAGCCGAATTATGTGCTAGTTTAATAAAATACTCAGGTTGGTATTGGTTTGGTTTCCAAGAAACTGATTCAAATTGATGAAAATCCAAAACAGCTACTTGTTCATGCATAAAAGTATACCAGTTTTTTACCCAATCTATTCTATTTTTCAATCCACGAATGACACCGTTTTGTTGAAATTCATACCAGCTTATTCTTTTATAGCTTACCCATTTTTTAATCGATTTATCAATAGTGTAAGAAAAATTTAATCCTGTTTCTTGGTATGAGAAAATAGATTGAATATCAAAATTATCGCTGATTTGTTTTAAAATAGCAAGTGTATCTCCTTCTAAAACACTAAGTGAATGCCCCGCCTTTTTCAAGCATTTAGCAATGTCTTTCAAACTATCTTTAACAAATTGCCAATGTCGCTCAGCGTAGTGCGGGTTTTGGATGTATTGAGAGTCTAAGATATAAATGAGAAGAACTGGTATGGAATCCGCTGCGGCTCTATGTAAGGGTTCATGGTCTGATAAACGTAAATCCCTCTTGAACCAAACAATATTTATTTTTTTCTTAACCAACGCTTTGTGTAAAAACGTTAAGCGCTGACAATTGTTCACCTAAACCAAAATACACAAACCGTGTTATGTATACTATGAGTAAACGCATTCTTATTGTAGGAGGAAATACCGGTATTGGTCATTCACTTAATGAATTATTGACTGCCGAAGGGGCAGATACCATACTAATTAGTAGAAATCAAGGAGGAGTAGATATCTCCGAAGAAGAACCTAAATTTCCTGCCATTGATGGGGCTATAGATGCATTGGTCTATTGTCCAGGTAGTATAAATTTAAAGCCGTTCCGGGGTTTGAAGATTTCGGATTTTCAATACGATCTAACCATAAATTATCTTGGGGCTGTAAAAACAATTAAACATTATTTGCCCAACCTGAAAGAAGCGACTCAAGCAAGTATTACCTTATTTAGTACCGTTGCAGTTCAGAAAGGCATGCATTTTCACAGTAGTATAGCTGGTGCAAAAGGTGCTGTTGAAGGCCTTACTCGAGCACTTGCTGCCGAATTTGCTCCCATTATTCGCGTGAATTGCATCGCACCAAGTCTAACCGATACACCATTGGCTGAAAAACTACTTCGCAATGACAAACAAAGGGAAGGTGCAGAACAACGCCACCCTTTGAAGACCATTGGAAAATCTGATGATATCGCAAATATGGCCCACTTTTTAATCAGTGATAAAGCACGATGGATCAGTGGACAGATTATGGGCGTAGATGGTGGAATGAGCGCTTTATCCAATGGATAGCGGACTCCAACTTAATCCATGCACAAGAAAATAAACCTCCCATCAAAAATTTGTGTCACATGCAATCTACCCTTCAATTGGCGTAAGAAATGGGAAAAAAATTGGAATGATGTAAAATACTGTAGTGAACGTTGCCGAAAAAATAAATCATAAAAAAGTAGTACATTGGTATAGGAAAGACCAACGTACTGATGATCATGAAATCATTTCACGACTCCAAGTAACCAAATCGCTGACGTGTTTTTTTATCGAAGACCCGAAATCAAATATGGAACATCCATTAGGGTTTCCCCTCATTCATAAACACCGAAAAACATTCCTACAAGAATCACTTGACGCACTTCAAAAAACACTCAAAAAACAGAATATTCAGCTGCATATTTTTAAAACTATTGATGAATTGATGGTTTCTGATTTACTACAAGCTGATATACTCACCTATCAAAAGTTATGTGGTACAGAGGAGTTGACCATTGAAAAAAAGGTACAGTCACTCTTCAAAGATTCTATTTCGTTTCAGGATTTCACGTTGGTAAATCCCGCAGATTTACCTTTTTCAGTAGCACAAATGCCCCCCATGTTTACAGCATTCCGGAAAAAAATTGAAAATCATGCCGTTTACCAAGTCCCTATTTCAATCCCAGAGCTTCCCGAATCAACAATTTCTTCTGCCATGCAAGGCGGAGAAAAAGCTGCCTTGAAACGCATTGCCACCTATTTTTACAAGCAGCAAGGACTCTCCAGATATAAAGAAACACGTAATGGCATGATAGGACAAGATTATAGCAGTAGACTAAGTCCATGGCTAGCCAACGGTAATATTTCAGCCCGAATGGTCTATCATTTTATTCGCGATTATGAAATGACCGTTACATCCAATGAGTCTACCTATTGGTTGTTTTTTGAATTATTGTGGCGTGATTTTTTTCAACTGCAGTTGCAACGTCACGGAGCTGCATTTTTTAAAAAGGGTGGTATCCAAAACAGACCATTAATCTTACAAAACCATGAAAAAAAATTCTGGAAATGGGCCCATGGTCAAACGGGAGATGACTTGGTTGATGCGAATATGCAGGAATTAAAAACTACCGGTTGGATGAGTAATCGAGGGAGGCAAAATGTAGCCAGTTATCTCGTGCACGACCTTCATGTAAACTGGCAGTGGGGAGCCGCATGGATGGAGCATCTGTTGATAGACTATGATCCAGCCAGTAATTGGGGAAATTGGATGTATATCGCCGGTGTAGGGCATGATCCCCGTCCTTTTAGAAAATTTAATACTGTAGGGCAGGCCGAAAGGTATGATCCTAATGGAGAATACAGAAGACTATGGTTAAAATAGTAGGCATAGATTATGGTGCACAAACCAGTGGAAACACGGTCATTGCCCACAAGGAAGAACATCGCGTACACTTGATTCAAATACCCCAAAAAAAGCATACCGATACTTGGCTTCAAGCGCAACTTCTCGATCTAAAATCCGATGTTGTATACTTAGATGCGCCGTTAAGTTTGCCTTTAGCCTTTTCTGGTCTTGGTGATAATTTCCATTATCGCAAATGTGATCAACTAACCAAAGCCATGTCTCCTCTTTTCTTGGGTGGATTAACTGCACGAGCCATGCAATTAAAACATGATTTATCATCCCTAATTTTTCATGAGGTTTATCCTGCTTTTTTTCAATCCGAGCGAATAGGGAGTTTACATTATAAAAATAACATGGACCTGTTTTTAGATGATTTGCATGAAACACACCCTTTTCAACTCCAACACTCTCCCGATAATTGGCATCAAGTAGATGCTTTAATCGCCCTACTCATTGGTCAACGACATCAACAAAAAAAACACAGGGAAGTAGGTAATCCCCAAGAAGGAATCATCATCATATGAAAAAAATAGGACTTCTTTTTCCACATCAATTGTATCGAGAATCTCCACTCGTTGAGGCTTGCGAACGGGTATATCTCATCGAAGATGATCTCTATTTCAACCAATACACCTTTCATAAACAAAAACTAGTTTTACATAGGGCTAGCATGCAATATTATGCCCACTCTATTGCTGACAAAACCGAAGTAAACTACCTTGAATCTATCCACTCACCCTCGCTTTCGGCTATTCTAAAACAGCACACCAACGATGAAATACAGTATTACATTCCCGATGATTATCTTTTAGAACGAAGGATAAAACGCTTTGCAAAAAAATATTCAAACAAGTTAGTCGCCTATGATAATCCAAACTTCATCAATACGCAAGAAGAAGTAAAAACCTTGTTAAGTCAGCAGAAAAACTATCTGATGGCTAGTTTTTATGTTGCATCCCGTAAAAAATTTAATCTATTGTTAGATCATGAAGGAAAACCGCTCGGTGGTAAGTGGAGTTTTGATGCAGAAAATCGAAAAAAGGTACCCAAAGACACAACCATCCCAATCTACACCACCCCTCCAGCTAATGCATGGGTAAGTGAAGCTCAAGACTATGTCACCCATCATTTTAACCACCATTATGGCAAACTAGATCCCTTCTACTACCCCACCACCCATCAAGAAGCCGAAACCCATTTACAGCAATTTATAGAACAGCGATTTGCCTTATTTGGGGTATATGAGGATGCCATGGTACATGACGAAAACTGGCTCTGGCATTCAGTACTCACTCCTATGTTAAATATTGGATTATTATGCCCAAAACAAATCATTCATGCAGCCTTACAAACCCAAACAAAATATGCTATTCCAATAAATAGTTTAGAGGGGTTCATAAGACAGATTGTAGGGTGGCGAGAATTTATTCGTGGCATCTATACCTTGGAAGGTGTCCAACAACGAACCACCAACCACTTGGGATATACACGCAAAATTCCAAAGCAATTTTGGACCGGTGAAACGGGTATTATACCTGTAGATAATACCATAAAAAAGCTCTTAAAAACAGGCTATTCGCATCACATTGAACGATTAATGATATTGGGTAATTTTATGATGTTATGTGAATTCGATCCCAATGACGTGTACCGCTGGTTTATGGAAATGTATGTTGATGCCTATGACTGGGTGATGGTACCCAATGTCTATGGAATGACCCAATATGCAGATGGAGGACTCATGACAACTAAACCCTATTGCAGTGGAAGTAACTACATCCTCAAAATGAGTGATTATAAGAAAGGCGATTGGTGCGAAATTTGGAACGCATTATACTGGCGATTTATCCATGTAAATCAAGAAGAATTTGCCAAAAACAGACGCATGAGTATGATGGTCAGTGTAGCCCGTAAAATGGCAGGACCTACGATGGACAACCATCTTCAAATAGCCGAAGCATTCTTGGATTCCTTATCTGAAAATAGCCATTAATTCAATTATTTTTGCTGTAATATAAACTCTAACTTACTGATATTTAATGTAAAGCAATAAATATAGCTTATTTATCCGTCAAATATTTTTGTAAATGATACCTTAATTCCCCGCAAAAGGAGTCTCCAAAACCCTAAAACAAAAGGGGCTGCAATACTGCAACCCCTTAATTGTGATGTAGTGGGCCCACCTGGGCTCGAACCAGGGACCACCTGATTATGAGTCAGGTGCTCTAACCAACTGAGCTATAGGCCCTGCTTTTAAAAGCAAGTGCAAAGTTAGTTTGCATTTTGAATTCCCCAAACAATTTTAACAGCTAAAATCAGCGTATTTTAACCTAATTCAATATTTGGTCAATGGTATTGTAACTCACGGAATGATACCCTTTTTTGGCAACGGAATATACCTCTTTTGCCCAGGCTTTATGAACAGGCTCTTTTGCCAATCGGGTATAGAGTGGTGTTAAGAATTTCCTTCTTCCTACACGAATTAAAAATTCACGCATAGCTGGAAACCCTGGCGTATAATTTTGTTCAATACAATGCTTGTACCAATCACAGGCTACTTCACTATTGCCTGTTTCTGTAAAATGATATACTTCATCCAAGTCCGCCATCTTGGTAGAATCCAGATTTTTGAGTCCCCGTAAAAAATATAACCAGTGGTGGGTGGTATATCCCGTTGTATTCATCTCTGATGCAGCCAATTGATTATTATTAAATCCAGCTATAGCCTCCTCTACACGGTCTAATTCTTGAGAATAAGGGATAAGGGCATTGTCTGGCAATCCGGGTCCATATACCCATGCTTGAATATGAATATCTGCTGCTTCTTTGGACGTTAATAAGTGCGTTTTTAAATAGGTTACAAATCGCTCCGTATTCATGGTTTTGAACCTAAACTCTTCAAAATATTTCTTGAGGAAGACATCAAATCGATTTCTGCCCACAACCGATTCTACTTTTTGTAAAAAAAATCGACCCTTTTCATAAGCTACATCTGTTAAGCCATCATCGGGATCTCTACCATCCAAGTCTAAATATAAATGAGTATCCGCTAGTTTACCCTCCTCTTCCAACTCTTGAAGCGTAGCTTTGAGTTCGCCCATGCCTAGTTTGGTTAGCATTTCCTCATAGGGCTTGCCAAAAATCTTTTCCATAATTCTTTGCTCGAAGTAAACGGTGAATCCTTCATTGAGCCAGAAGTCGTTCCAGGTTTCATTGGTGACCAAGTTGCCGCTCCAGCTGTGTGCTAATTCATGGGCAATAAGAGCAACTAAACTTCGGTCGCCAGCTATAATGGTAGGTGTAGCAAAGGTTAATCGGGGATTTTCCATACCTCCAAAAGGGAAACTAGGAGGCAGAACAACCACATCATAGCGCTCCCAAGCATAGGGACCATATAATTGCTCTGCACTATCTATCATACTCTGCATAGTATTGAGTTCCCATACCGATTTTTCGAGCATGGCTGGCTCGGCATATACCCCTGAATTTCTTCCCGTAGATGCAAAGGATAAATCGCCTACCGTTAAAGCCAGTAAGTAGGACGAGATGGGTTGTTTCATAGTAAATTTATAGATCCCATCTGATTGCTTTTGGGTGCCATTTGTGGCACTCATAAGTGCCATTAAATGGGGGTCTGTTTTGATCGTGGCGTCATAGGTGAATTTTACACCTGGTCCATCTTGACAGGGAATCCATGTTCTCGCTAAAATAGCCTGAGACTGACTAAACAAAAAAGGGTGTTTTTTTCCTAGCGTTTGCTCAGGAGTAAGCCACTGTAGAGCGTCAGCATCAGGACTGGTTGCATAATATATCGATACAACTTGAGTAGACTTACTAATGGTAATAGACAATGGTTGACCAAATATAGTATGCTCCTCACCTAATGAAAATGAAGTTTCTTTTCCATCGGCCAAAACTTTATTTATAACTAGCTTTCGGGTATCTAAAATCAAAACCGTAGCATCTGTAAAATGATCAAGCGTGAGATCTACTTTACCTTTTAATATTTGTTGGTTAAAATCAACAGTCAGATGTAAGGAAAGATGATTTACCCTCACATCGTTAAAATTAGCGTACGAGTGGTGATCTTTGCTCAGCATATAGTCTGTATTTTTATCTTCTTTACATCCCCAGAAAATAATGAGTACTAGAAAGGCAAGCATATATATTTTTTTCATGGCTTATTATTCAATTTTTTATGGAAGCAAATTTGGTCAAACTTAATGACAAATTCATAGCTATTTCTTTAAAATAAGACACGCCCATGACAATTAATTGATAATGTAAAAATAAAAAAAGATTATTTTCGTTGACTTTGTACAAAAAATTGATGTACATTAGGATAAATTACTGTTGAAATAATATTAAAATGAAACGATTTTTATTACTACTTAGTGCCGTTAGCTTTTCATTCATAGCTATTCAAGCACAATCTTGGGATGACCAAGAAGATGGATGGGGAAATCAAGATGATAACTCATGGGGCGATGATGTAACTGACAATGATACGGATGGACAAGACGCATGGGTTGATGATGCAGAAAATGCGTGGTCTGATGATGGTGGAAGTTTTAATTATGGAGGAGGAGGCGACGATTATGTTCGTTCATCTAGACCAGAAGTGAAAGCAAGACCTTATGAACGATTTATTAGCATGCCCTATGATAGTACAAGTCAGCTTATTACCTATATGGAAATTGTTGAGGTGATTGTTCCTGATCGATTTTTAGATCTTGGAGGAGAAGATTACTCTTCGTCTGATTCACTACAACAAAGAGCCCTCGTGTGGATGCAAAACAAATTTGGTAAACGCGAAGCTAAGGCTATGATTGATGCTGCTGGTATTGATCCTGACGGTAAGGAAGGACAAACGATTAAAGCCTATGTTCACATGCCTTTAGCCGTTCAATTAAATGAATTCCAAAAAGTAGATGCTGGAGTTATCAAATTTGATATGGAACTACGATTCAAAGACGAGCGGTATCGTTATAAGTTCAACAACTTTGTGCATGTATCTAAAAATATAGGAGGCAAAGCAGATGACGTGACTTACATGGAATATTACATGGCTGCTAAGAAAAATGCACGTGGAAATGATCGCATACTTATAGCTTGTAATAACCACATGAATACGTTTATTGATGATTTGAAAGCAAGTTGTGCTGCTGTTCCATTTGTCGACGATGACGATTGGTAATCCATATTAAAAAAACCGAACCCAGCTAATTGCTGGGTTTTTTATTATCCCATGCCTTTCATAATATAATCCTTACCATTGCTATACGGTGCCACAACAAATCACTAAAAATAAAGCATATATTCAACTTCACATTGCTGTATTTTTATTTGGTTTTACGGCCATACTGGGCAAACTTATTACTCTGGAGCAAACAGCCTTAGTCTGGAATCGTTTATGGATTGCGGTACTTGGTCTGATTTTCATACCTGGTGTTTTTCGTGGAATTCGAACTATTTCTGTTTCTAATTTATTAAAATTTAGCGGTATTGGTGTTCTCGTAGCCTTGCATTGGCTAACCTTTTACGGAAGTATAAAAATTGGTCAAAGTGCTTCCGTAACCCTAGCATGTTTAGCTACTGCATCTTTATTTACATCGATCCTTGAACCTGTAATTACAAAATCCAAATTTCAGTGGATAGAGCTCGTATTAGGGTTAATCGTCATTGTTGGAATATATTTTCTAAGCGGTGTTGGCACCCAATACTATTTAGCCATTATCATAGGCATTATTTCAGCATTTTTAGCTGCATTATTCTCTACTTTAAATAAAAAATATATTGCCAATCAAAATACCTTGTCGGTTACTACGATTGAATTGTCGTCTGGATTTTTATGTATTTCGATGGCATACCCATTGATACAAACCTATATGCCACAAACCCATTGGATGCCTCACGGAGATGATTGGTTATGGCTGATTTTGTTGGGTCTTTTATGTACAAGTTTAGCTTTTGCATTGGCCATCAATTCCTTAAAGGTACTCTCTGCCTTTATCTCCAATCTCAGCATCAACCTAGAACCTGTATATGGCATCCTATTGTCTATATGGATTCTGAACGAAGATGCTATCCTAAATGCTGATTTTTATATTGGGACAACAATTATTCTGTGTGCCGTAGTTTTACATCCGATCATCACCCGAATATCCAAGACAAAACCCTAAATTTCTTACTTAATGAGTTAGGCTTTCTGTTATTTTTGCTCCACCATGCCGAAAAGACATCTAATTACTTGTGCCCTTCCCTATGCCAATGGTCCTATTCATATTGGTCATTTAGCAGGATGTTTTCTTCCGTCTGACATCCATTATCGCTATTTAAAAATGAAGGGAGAAGATGTACTTTTTGTATGTGGGACCGACGAACATGGAGTTCCTATAACACTGAAGGCAAAGAACGAACATAAAACTCCACAAGAAGTCGTCGATGAAAATCATACACGTATAAGTCAAAGTTTGTACGCCTTTGGCATTCATTTTGATCAATTCAGTAGAACCACAAATTCGCTACACCATAAAACGGCTCAAGACTTTTTCAAAACACTATATCAGCAAGGTGTTTTTGAGGAAAAGATAGCAGAACAATTGTATGATGAAGAGTCACAACAATTTTTAGCAGACCGATATATTATAGGTACTTGTCCTACATGTTCCTACGAAAATGCCTATGGAGATCAATGTGAACAATGCGGACGAACCAGTAACCCATTGGAACTTATTCATCCAAAATCAGCACTTACGGGAAATACTCCTGTTCGTAAAGAAACAAAGAATTGGTATCTTCCACTGGATCAAATCCAAAAGGACTTTTTAAATGATTGGGTAGCTACCAAAAAAAATACGTGGAAATCCAGTGTATTTGGACAATGCAACAGCTGGCTTACAGACGGTTTAAAGCCACGAGCCATGACGCGTGATTTGGATTGGGGTGTGCCTGTTCCCATTGAAGGGGTAAGCCATAAAGTCATGTACGTTTGGTTTGATGCCCCTATTGGTTACATTACCGCTACCAAAGAGGCTGTTGGTGAAGATTGGACTACCTGGTGGAAAGATCCTGAAACTGAAATCATTCATTTCTTAGGAAAGGATAATATTGTTTTTCACACTATTATTTTTCCAGCAATGCTTTATGCCCATGGTGGATACAATTTACCTACACATGTACCTGCTAATGAATTCCTAAATTTAGAAGGTGATAAAATATCGACCAGTAGAAATCATGCCATCTGGTTGCACGAGTATTTGATTGACTTTCCAGAAAAAACAGACGAACTACGTTATGTTTTAAATTCAATATTGCCCGAAACTAAAGATGCTGATTTTACTTGGAGAGATTTTCAAGCCAAAATAAATAATGAACTGGTTGCTATTTTGGGCAATTTTGTCAATCGAGTGCTTGTCTTGACCCACAAATATTATGCGGGAGCAGTGCCACAAGGACATATTGCAGAGGACTTACCCAATTTTTCAGAAAAGATAACGCAAGCACTGGATCAATTCAACCAACGGCAGGGGTTGGAAGCGTACATGGAAATTGCTCGATATGGGAACAAATACCTTCAAGATACCGCACCTTGGAAACTCATGAAGGACGATTCAAGTCACCAAAAGGTAGCTGATTGTATGGTTACTTGCCTTCAGATTGTACACACACTGGGTCAATATGGACAAGTATTCCTTCCACAAACAGCACAAAAGATATTACACTTATTACAATTGACATCCTATCAGGAAAATCTAATTTCAGGACATAGTATAGGTGAGCCTATTTTGCTATTTGAAAAAATAGATGATAACGATATACAACATCAGATCTCAAAACTAGAAGATGTTGAGGATACTGAACCAGAACAAGACAAAGAAGTAGCTCTCACAAAGCCATTTAAACCCATGATACAATACGACGATTTTACCAAATTAGATATACGAATAGCCACCATTATAGCTGCAGAAAAAGTAAAAAAAGCAGATCGTTTATTACAAATTACTTTAGATGTAGGTTCAGAAAAGCGAACGGTAGTGAGTGGTATCGCTGAGCATTTTTCTGCAGAAGAGATAATAGGAAGGCAAGTCACTTACTTAGCAAATTTAGCACCTCGAACATTGAAAGGAATAGAGAGCAATGGAATGATACTCATGGCTGAAGATGAGACAGGGAAACTTCGATTTTTAAGTCCAGATGAAAAAATCAGCGCAGGAAGTTTGGTTTCATAAGTTTTGAATGGCGTGGTTTTTATTTGGCCTCGTAGTTCAATGGATAGAATAGATGTTTCCTAAACATTAGATCCAGGTTCGATTCCTGGCGAGGCTACTTGATGCGATTTATCGAACCTTTATATATTGTTGTATGACGTTTTATTCCGATTCCTTTTGTTCGTTTTGCGTAAAAATAGGTTTCCCATTTAAAGCTTGAATTAATGTTGTGGTAGCAAGAACTGCGTAAAGCAATGAAATAATGATAGTCGCTTTTGTATCTTTTAAGATATAAAAAGAAAGCAATGGAAGTAGCTGTAAAGCGTGCATTCCTATAAAGTGCGAAACTCTTAAATCGCCTACAGTTTTGCTCCAACCTATAATCCACCAATTCGAGTTATCATTTATTGCACCAACGCTATGGCTCATCTGAGAACTCATTAAAGCTCCTTCAAATGAAAAAAAAACAAAAATCAATATACCCAAGCGAATTGCCCAAGTATAATGACTTGGTAAATTTGAAAAGGACTGTGTAAAAAAGAGGAAGCCAATATAAGCCGTATAGAGTGTAACGATTACGGCCGCCAAACCCATTAATGAATATAATATAGAATAGAGTGGTGTGTCAAAGTTGAAGTGTGATAATTGACCTTTAGAGGCTTGAAAAATAATATAAGCAAGTTCAAAACCAAATAAAATGATTACTGTCCAATTGAAAGGTGTTGGATTAAAATTCGATAAATAATGACAATACCAAGCCATTTTCCAAGAAAAAAAACCTATTGAAACAGCAAATTTAAAGGGCTTAAACCAAGCGTTTACTCCGTGAACTTGGGTAGTTGTAAATTTGGTTAAAACGATAAATATTATTGAATTCAGTTTGTGGGGGAATTCCAATATGCGAGAATTTAATGAAATAGATGATATTGAAGGATTGAATTCAGGTAAGACTCTAATTATTCAAACAGTTCAAGATAGTTATAATTCTATGTTGCTTAATTTCCGGTAATATTGCTCTTAAATGGCCTTTAAAGTAATATCAAGAATTTCGAGTTCTTCATCTGTTTCTTCAGGTTCAGAATAAGCATAGAAAGGGTCACAGGATTTTACTTTATTATATGCAACCTTAGCAGCACAGAAATTGTGTAATTAAAACGTGACTTATACAACCTAGAATGTTAAAACAATAAACTTAGATTCGTTGTTTTTAATAAAACATAGATGAAAATTATACTATTCTTTTTTTATACTGTTTTGGTAATGAGCATTCCTAATGTTCTTAATGCTCAAGTTTCGTGTGAAGCAGACCACAGAGTACTACTAACTGATTACTCCTTTTCACCTGCGGAACTGGTTATTGCTCCAGGAGAAACAGTTGCTTTTATTAATGCTGAAGGAAGACATAATGTCAATGGAATTACGAATACTATTACTGGTGATTCTTTCAATAATCCTGAATATTTTTCCTTGGCTGAATCAGAAGGAGATATTAATGGTTTTTGCATGGGCGTAGTCACATTCAATACGCCTGGAGTATATAATTATGACTGTAGCATTGGTTTACAAGCCGAGCTGGGCATGATTGGTAAAATAACTGTAGACGCATTTACTATTCAAGACCTTCTAATTCAATATGACATTCCGGGATTATTTAAGGCATCTTATGCCTTTAATTCCTACTTGGGTCCAGAATTAAACAGCACCGACCGGTATACGGTGTTTGTTCCAAATGAGGGTGCAGTAGATAAAATAATGGAAGAAATGCAGCTTAATCAATTTGACTTGCTAGGATTTTATGACTTAAAATCTGCTCTGGAATACCACGTAGCAAAGGGTGTATATATGGCTGAAGACTTATCAGATGGACAGAGTCTACCAACTCTTTATGGGCAGGACCTAACCATTTCTAATATTGATGGTATCTTAAAGGTAAATGACGCAGAAATTATTTCAACTGATTACACTGCTGACAATGGAGTAATTCATGTTATTAATAAAACTCTAGCACCTTCAGGATTACCTTCGACATCAGTTTGGGATATCATTGAACAAAGTGACGACCATCAGATTTTGGCATCTGCTATTCAAATAGCCGGTTTCAAAGAGCCATTACGACAGCAAGCCGAGCTAGATCCAAATGGGTCTACTACATCGGGAAAGGAACTTCCAGGGCCATTCACAATTTTCGCCCCTACTGATGAAGCAATCAATTTCTTTTCTCAAAAAATCGGAATGACATCCGACGAGTTTTTGAATGCACCCCTTATTTATGATTTTATCAACCAACATATAGTCGAAAGCAGGAATTTAAGTTCAGATATCTCTAACGGACAAATACTCGTCAATTACGGAGGAGATAACCTAGAACTGACCGTAAACACGGACGGTCTTTTTGTAAATAACGTAAAAATTGTTGTTGAAGATATTTTGGCCTATAATGGAGTTGTTCATGTCATTAATGCCATAATTCCTATTGATATACCTGACCCAACGGGGAATTGTGATATCTGGACTGTAGGAATGTATGATTCGGATGGAGATGGATGGCGTGAAACACAGCTATACATAGAGGTAGATGGAGAACTAATCAGTCAACAGACCTTAGTCTTTGGGAGTGCTTCTTTTTTTAAGTTTGGTGTGGATTCTGGTGCTGTAGTAAACCTATACTCATTCTCTCCATGGGCTAATGTGAATAGCGAGTCGTATATATTGTTTGATGGAAACAATCAAGAGATTGCATCTTCAGGAAAAAATGGCAGAAGAGCTGGGAATTCATTGGGCATAATCGCTTGTGCAGAAACCCCTGACTGCGGAAACATAAACGTTACATTATTGGATCGAAGCGGACAAGACGAAGGATGGGGAAGAGGAACGCTTGACGTATTTATTAATAATGAATCGTATCTTTCTATACCGTTTTATACCGGTAATGAGCAAAGCATATCTATCCCGGCAAACTACGGTGACGTTTTTGATTTTTATTACACAGAGGGATCCTTTACTGCTGAATATAATTCTTACATTATCTATGGTCCAAACGGCGATACTTTGGTTGATCAAGATAATAACGGTCAAATTCCTGTTAGTATTACAGACATCAAGGTATGTGATGACTATGAGGAGGTTTATCCAAAAGCTTCAAGTGATAAAATACGTATATATCCAAATCCAGCTAGCAATCAATTGACCATAATCTCAGATATTGAAATTTCAATCGTAAGTATCTATGACTTTATTGGTAGAAATGTATACAAAAAGCCTTATCAAGAAACAGCCCTTGATGTTTCTTCACTTGCAGCCGGGACGTATGTAGTCAAAATAGAAAAAGCCACAGGAATCGAATCCTTCAAAATTTCAATCATACGATAAATGTTTCATCTCTGTCTCTCTTTGACTTTTTGCAAGAAAGATTAAGAATAGAGACAGACAGAGTAACTGTAAAGAACCTTATGAGATTACAATCTCTTTCTGTGCCTCCTGCATCTCCGTTAGAAGTTGATATCTATATGAACAGAGTTTCGCATAAATTAATGGTATATGGTGGAACTAAATGACAAGCACGCTGGTAGTTGAAATCGAAAAGCTAACAATGTATTAGCTGTGCTAGTTAAGATTTAATTTGACTAAGTTATAGGTCTAAAGATTCGATAAGAGTCTAATAGACTCTACTAAAACAATAAAACGGTTATACTATTATAGTGTAACCGTTTTTGATTTATATCTTTCAATGATTGCCAGGTACAATTCATTTTTATCTTTAAAATTTACTATGTCTTGATTCTCAAAAGGTTT
>Ga0233438_10001035_pt1 | contig 32468 bp, 40 predicted proteins | sample SI_123_September_FD_182720 | JGI IMG/M metagenome (GOLD analysis project Ga0233438, IMG submission 182720) | Seawater microbial communities from Saanich Inlet, British Columbia, Canada - SI_123_September2016_10_MG | ecosystem: Environmental > Aquatic > Marine > Inlet | place: Canada: British...
ATTGAAGCAGTTGAATCACTTGACGAATCAGTTAAAAAAGTTGCTGGGCCAAAGTGGAAAAAATCTGGCCCTAATGGAGAAAAAGAAATTACATTCTCTACTGGCCGCCGATTCCAAATTGAGAAACAACTCGATCAAAATGAGCGCCATAAAGGCGAATGGAAAGTTATGGAATGGAATAAGCGTTCACGTGATTGGGATTGGCATGAAACATACAGCCCGCAATGGCATGCGAAAGCAATGGTCATGGAACTGGGTAAATATGATTCCAAAGGCAAAAAAGTTACTGAATCTATTGAGTCAGTTAACGAAGATCCTACTCAGTTAGCACATGATGTTGTTACTTCAGCAGAAATGCTGAAAGGTCTTGGTATTACAGCGGCAGGCGCTGCAATAAAATACGGCATCGCAGACCCTATTACTAAAGTAATACAGACAAAAAGTAAGAAGATCGTAGATAAATTTAAAGCAAACCGTAATAGAAAAAGACCAGTATTTACTAAACCGATTCCTCGTGATATGAAGATAGTAGGTGAAAATCGTGAGTTAGATGCTTATAATAAGACCGGATGGGGAACTAAAGAAACCACTAAAAAATGGGTAGTTGGTACTCCAGGTCAAGTTATGCCAGCAGACGTTAAACCAACTCCAAAGTCTAAAACAAGAAATACAAAAATGCGGCACCCTGGAGCAGACGCTTCGGATGCTGGTGGTATGGGTGAAGGCGCTATGAAACGGTCAGGTCCAGATATGGACGGTTACGGTACAGGAAAAGACAAAGCCACTATTAGTTATGATAAAATTGACAAGGGTTTACGTACATATAAGAAAAAGCCAGATCCAGTAATTAAGACAGCAATGGCTGCAAGATCTAAAGCTCGGGTACTTTTAAAGGGTTCAAAAAATGACTAAGGCTCTATCAGAAATATTTGGTTTTGGACAACCTGCTACACCTATGACTCCGGCTGAAAAGGCTGCAGAAAGAGAACAAAAAAAGAAAAAACGTGAAGAACTGAAAAAACAACAGGCCGCTACTCGGGAAAAAAGAAAAGAAGAACTCGATAATAAACGCGCAGCTGAGAAAAAAGCTAAAGAAGAACGTCATGATGCCAGAGTCGAAAAACGGGGAAATAGACAGGTCGAGTTAGCTAGACAAAATGCAAGTGGTGCTAGAATCCGAGCAGTAGCAGCTGGTAAAAGACAACTAGTAACTGGAAAAGGTATTACTACATCCTCAATAAAATTAAACAGAGAAAGAATAAAACTTGCTACCGCTAAAAATCTAAGTTCATATAAAAAAGCTGCTACTTCAGCAAAATTTCATGCTATGAGAAAAAAGATTAATTTACAAAAATCTATGATGAATCAATCAACGGAGTATGATATGTCAGTAGTAGAAATAATTAGCGAATCATGTATGTTTGGTCTAAATGAGGATTATTATAGAATAGATCACGGAAAAGTACCTACAACCTTTTCGAGTAATCATTTCCATGGTCATGATGATGATAGTAATGAAATAACAGGTGTATATGCATCACATAAAAAACATGCAATGGGTCATGTATATGCCGTTCCTAGAGAAGTGCCTTGGGTATTTCATCATAACAATGATGGTCAAAAAAATTTATATATTCATAAAGATCATAAGGACAAAGTTGAAAATCATAGTGCAACCTTATCTAAATTTCATAAAAGCAATGGGTTCAGAGGAATTGATGGCAGTGATGAGGAAAACGTCAGCAAAAAGAATGAAAGACCTCATTCACAAACAAAGATAGATTCTGCTGATCATATTAGAAAACAAGGGATCAAAATTCATTATGTCGATAGTAACAAATTAAAACAAAAAGCTAACCAAACTCATACGGATAAAGGTAAAACTTTTAAAGCAGCAGGCAATGAAAATATAAATGAAGATATGTATTTTAAAGTAAAGATTGAAGGGTTGCCTACAATGTATGTTAACTCTGCAAACCGTGAAGAATTAAGAAAAGATTTAGTTGGTCTTCTTCGTAATCCATCAAAAGCAGTTGGCGATATTAAAAGAGTTACACCTCAAGAAGTTAAGAAAAGATTACGGCTGCGGTCCCAAGGCAAAGAGGAAGAAGAAATGAATGAAACTTATATAAAGTTTGACCACCCTAAACTGAAATTTGTTAGCAAAGGTTTTATAGGTCGTAAAGAAGCTGAGCGTCATAATGATCATCTAGTAGGAAAGGAAGAAGCTTCGCATAAATCATTTGTTCAGAAACATAAAGATGGTAAATTTTATGTTGTTGACATAAAAGAATCATCTGTAACAAGATCTAGAATTTCTGGTGAAATGAATAAAGCAAGTGGTCGTACACAAACTGATAGAGAAAAAGATGCAACTAAAGCTTCAAAGGCTAGACAAGATTCTGACAACGATTTAGCAACATTTCGTAAAAAGAACGCTAAAGTATTACAATCATCAATAGATGAAGTAACTGCAGGTGATGTAACAGCCGCATATCAAAGAGCTATGATGCACCCTCAAGGCTCGCCTGAACGAAAAGAAGCAATAAATTATTATAATAGTGTAAAAAATAGACATAAACATAATCCTATTGATGTAGGTGAAGCAACAGCAGATGTTATTAACAAATTAAAAAATTATTATATGAAAGAATCTTCAGCTGGATTGTGGGCAAATATCCATGCAAAAAGAGCTCGTGGTGAAAAAATGAGAAAAAAGGGTGCAAAAGGTGCACCTACACCTGAAGCTATTCGTAGTGCTCAAAAAAAAAAAATAAAACATAAGGAAAATTAAAATGTTTGCAAACGACAATAATGAAAAAAATATTAAAGCATATGCCAATCTTTTACAAGACATAAGAGAAGGTAAAGAAAGCATCGATGAAGCTACCCACCTCCAGAAGGCAAAGAATCTGACGCAGGCGCAGGCGCTGATGCATCACAATGTGATCGACGATATAACTGGCCGTTACGATGGGCATGAAGATGAAAGTCGCGACGGAAGTCATCTTCATAAAACTACTAGTGAATTAAAAGAATTAGTGCATCATCATAATAAACTGGCTGACCTACATAATGCTCATGCAACTCTTCACTCCATTGCCGGAAATCACGATGCGGCTGAGGTACATTCAGATGTAGAGACCAGCCACCGTAACGCTGCAATGGTTTCAAATCATGTTCGCATGAGAACGACACCGATCAGAAATCGTGAAAGTCATGAAGAATTTAGCAATTATTCTAGTCATATCAATGCTGACAGCGAAGATGCTTTAAAAGAGCATCCACTTACGACTAAAATGTTAACTAAAGTTCCAGCAGTTAAAAAATAAAACATTAAAGTAAATAGGCAAATGAAATGAAAACATTTAGAAAATTCATAACCGAAGAAAAACATGGCAAACTTAATGTTAAGCCTGAGCAAAAGGTTATGAATTTTCTTAAAAAATATAATATTCCTGATGATACTGGTGTGGCTAATTATGGAATAGATTTTGGTCCAAATGGCGGCAAGGTACAGTCGACTGATAGTTATGTTAAAATTCCTATAGCTAGAAAAACTCAACGGGAAGCAATTCCAGAAAAAAATCATCCTTCAGTTGATAAATTATTAGCTGATATTGAGAAGGGTGCTTTTAAACATCCTCGCTTAATTAGCTATAATGTTGGAGATACTTATCGAGCAGGCCAGACAGCTCTTGTTATATATTTTGCTAATAGAGTAGCAGTTGGAAAACCAGATGCACTTTATCACTGGACAAAGACCGCAAATGTTGATAGTATATTAAAAAATGGATTAAAACCTTCTTCAGGAGATTGGGTAATTAGTGGTTCAAAGGTTGCATATGTTGCAACGTTCCTTACTGAAAAACCAAAGCGTTTAGCCAGAGTTCGAGGATTTACGCATTTTAAAGAGCCGACATGGACATTATTAAAAGTAGATCCTGGTAATTCTAAACTTTATGTTGACGAACATAGATTTGATCCTGATCCAATTAACTGGATGATGTATGATGTTATTTTAAAAGATAATATAGAAGTAGTAAAAGATATTAAAGCAAATAGGCAAATAAAATGAAAACATTTAGAGAGCTATTAGAAAATAAAGAACATGAATATAACAATGAAGGTGGTATGTCTAAAGGTCAACTTAAGACTATGATTGATGCCGCTCAAGAGTTACATGATATGTTAAGTGATAACGATAATATGCCTGAATGGGTTCAATCAAAAATTACAAAAGCTACAGATTATATTGATACAGCTCGTGACTATATGAAAAGTGAAGTAAACAAATGAAAAGTTTTAAACAACATATAGCAGAACGTGGTGAAGATTCTAAAGGTCATAAAATCGCCACAGAAAAGGGAGCTGGATTAACACAAAAAGGTGTTGATGCATACAAACGAAAGAATCCAGGAAGTAATTTACAAACTGCTGTGACAGGTAAAGTTAAGGCTGGAAGCAAAGATGCAAAGAGACGGAAATCATTTTGTGCCCGTATGAGCGGTATGAAAGGCCCTATGAAAGACGAAAAGGGTAGGCCAACAAGAAAAGCAATGTCGTTAAGACGTTGGAAATGTTAATTAGTAGTATAGAACTGGAATACCCATATGGTCACAGACGATAGATCGGAAAAACGGTTGGATAGAATCGAAGAAAAAATCGATAAACTAACAGACGCTCTAGTAAATATAGCTAGATTCGAAGAAAAAATGGATGCTTATAATAAGTATAGAGATGACTCTTGGAATAGAATGAATAAATTTTCGGAGAAGCTTGATTGTATTGAAAGAAAAGTAAATGAGAATGCAAATACAGTTCACTTGATTAATAAGTTATTCTGGGCGATGATTGTTGCAGCTATTGGATCTGCAATTGCTCATTTTGGTATGATGTAAATTGTAATAAAAAATTATATAAATAGAACTATAATATCCAAGCTTGTATAAATGGAGACAAAAATGGAAACGAAAGACTTAAACAGTATAGGCTTGGCATATCTTGAGATGGTCGAGAAAAGAAATATTGAAGCAAAAAAGAATCATGCTGATACATTGCATAAGAATCAAAAAGCGTTAGACGTTCATTCTGATGAAGACGAAGATCATAACGATGATCCTACTGACGGAGATGGCGATATCGATGCAGCAGATTTGAAGAAGCTTCGGAAAGATGCCGATAAAGACGATAAGAAATTTGATAAAAAGAAAAAATCATCTAAAAAAGATGACGATCAAGACAAGTTTAAAGCATATTCTGGTGATGACACAGATGGTCAACAAGGTGCTGCTATTGGTGAAGATGCAAAGTATCCGCATATGATGTATGATCCTAAGACTGGTAAAGAATTTAAAGCAGAAACACCAGCTGATCACGAAAAATATGCAAAAATGGGATACACTCACGATAAACCAGAAGAGATTGATGAATCAGCAGATTTACAAGAAGGCGCAGCACGTCAAGCCGCTTTTGCAAAAGGTCTTATGGATTACTGTAAAGAAATTGGCAAAGATCATATGGATCATAAAGATTTTATGGATCATGCAAAGCATGTTAAAGCCGGTAACTGGGATGAAGCCCGCAAGCATGCTGATAAGCAGGACACTGAAGTAAGAGAAAAAATTCATAGTTTGGCAATTGATCATTTAGGCCAAGGCGCTGCAAGCGAATTATATGGCGGTGATCGAGTAAGCCTATCAAAAAAAGAAGGAGATGGTAAATTGCATGCATCTTATAACGAATCAGTAAATGTAGACGATGTATTAGCACTTATTGATCAAGGCTATACATTAGATCAAGCTGAAGCAATGGTTGCAGAAGCGTGTGGCGGCGGTGGCGGCGGTGGCAACATGGGAGCTGGGCTTCAGCAGTCACGGAAATATCCTGATGATAAAAAACTATTAAAAGCTTCACGAAAGCAATCAAAAGCTGGAGATAATGATAGAAATATAGCAAACGATCAAAGGTCAATTCCAGCAAAAGGAGCAGATACTGTACCTGTTAGACCTGGTACAAAACAGCAACAGCGCGATTTTGATAAAGCTGCAAGAATGGCTAAATCAAAAGATAAAGTGTCTGTAGCTAAAGCTCCTTGGGAATCTGTTGAGGTTGATGAGGGCTATGGTAGTATGGTATCACCAAAAGACCGAGCTCGCATAAAAGCGAGGGTTGATGCTAATATGGATAAACTTTCAGCTGGCCAAAAGAAAATAGCAAAACAAACTCCGCCAAGGCATAAAATTACGACAGATGATCTTGAACATTTACGTAAGCATGGCCATGGCAATAGTCCACAAAAAGAATCTGTTATGGATCGTGTTAGTAATATGGTTGAAGATATTCGAGCTAAAAATGAAATTAGTGAATTGCATAAGAAAACTCTTGGTAGTTATGCCAAAAAAGCTATGGATGATGTAGATACACAAAGCCGCTTCGCCACCGAATATGAAAAGCGTGGAATGGCAGCTAAAAACCCTGGAGTAATGGACAAGAATTTCAAAAAAGCAAACCGTGCGGATGATAAGCTTCGTAATCGTAAAGCTGGTATTAACACAGCTATTGATAAAATGACTAAAGAAGGTACCGCTAAAATCAATGAATTGTCACCTACCACAATGCAAAGTTACCAGAAAAAAGCTGATAAAGCTTCTACTAAGTCTTTTAAAAAGGCAGATGATATTGAAGATAAAGCAAGTGATAAAGGTGATGATGTTTGGAGTAGTAAAAGCAAAGCAAGCCAGAAACATTCAAAGATGATGGGCACAGGCGAGAAAAGAGCTGCAGGAGCTAGATTAGCAAGAAAAAAGCTCGCTAAAATCAATGAATTAGATAAGAAAACTCTTGGTAGTTACATTAATAAAGCGGCAGATGATGTTGAGTATCGTGCATACGCGTTAGGCGCGCAAGAGCCTACCGAGCTAGGATCAGTGCGTAAAGGAAGAAATCGTATAAAAGGTATCGCAAAAGCTACTGATCGTTTGACTAAAGAAGACGCGGAAAAAATTAATAACCCAATGAAAGGTATGCCCCGCGGTGGCTGGCAAGGGAGTGGACCAGCTGAGCCAATGCGTGTAAAAACTATGTCGAAAAAAAGAGAAAAAGAACTAAGAGCTGCAGGAAAACTATCTAATAGTGCAAATAATGCATCTCATTATGCCGGTGAATCTGTGCAAGAAGCTTCTAAGCCAACTGGAATTCATCATCCTATTGATCCAACACCTGGTAAAGAAGTTAACTCAAAAGATGCTGCAGGTCGTGCAGCTGATATAAGAGCTAGCCGCAACCCACTTTCTATGACTGAGAAAGAATTTGTTGAAATGCATCAAGTTCCAACAACAGTAGATCCAGCATTTGATGGTAATGTAGCAGCTAAACAAACAGCTGAAAATGCTAAAAAAGCTCCGATCAAACAGGCCAAAACACCTAATACTCCTACATCAAAAGGTGATCAAAAAATTATGCCGGATCCCACACCATATGGTGGTCCAGCCGTAAAAACAGAAAGCTATATGGATAAGTATGCTAAATACATTAGAGGAGAAATCTAATGTTTGCAAACGACGATAATGAAAAAATTATAGAAACTTATGCGTTGCTTTTGCAAGATATAAGAGAAGGCAATAAAGCTGAGCAAGAAGCTGATAAGTGGGCCGCGGGAAATCGGTATGCGAATGAAAAAGATAATGATTATTTGCCTCCTGCGAAGAATGAAAAAGATGATCATAAGCATCTTGCTAATGGAATAGTTTATTCAAGCAGTAAATGGCCCGAACCCGAAAAGTTAAAGGCCATTCATTCAGGCTATGTATCTCATGTTTATCATGCCGATGATAGAAATGTTGGAACCACAAAAAAACCACATTTTAACAAAGGTTTTATTAAAATTCATTATAAAAAAGATGGAAAAATTCATGTGGATCGCACGCATCCTCACCCATCACCGTTAGTAAAAATTATCCAACTACCGCTTAAAAGCCAAAAGGGTCACAAATATAAAGTAACAAAATCATCTTATCCTTCTACTTTTTTGATCAACCGAAAGAAACATGCCCATGCGTTGTTGCTCCAAAAGCCGGAAAAAGAAAAAGAATAATATAAATTAATAAAGTATAGAAACATAATGCAATTATTTGATGAAATAAATGATGACAATTTACTAATATTTGCTTCTCGGCATTACTACAATCCAAAATGTATTGATGTCGAGGAGTTTTACGAAGATTTAAATAAATTTAAATATGTAAAGAGATTAGTGAATAGATACAATGAATCAGGAAAATTAGCTGAAAGACTTATATTAAATCATCTTATTGTTATTTTTAACGTTTTTGGAGTTGACGCAAGCATAAAGATTTTAAAGTATAAATTAAATAATGATCATTGGAAAGTGATAAAACCATTTTTGATATTTTTAAATCATATTAAGCCAACTGATTTTGTGGATATTGAAATGGATGATAAGATTGTACAAATATTAAGAAAGATATAAAGAATGGGATTTATTAAGAAGGCCGGTGATTTAGTATATACCTTTAGGTTTTTGGCCTTGTTGGTGACACCGTTCGAAAAGACAAAGGCCTTTGAGTTAGGTCTTATTGACAAAGATGGTAAGCGTACTCGAACTGATGGTGATTTGGATTACCCAGAACAAAGAGATGCGTATACACCATTTATTCGTTTGGTATTTAATATTAAAAGATTAATGGCCAAAGCGCCTGGAGGTCAATCAGTTGTTGCTCGATATGCTGCAGCGCTGTATCTCATTAAAGAAAATTTAGATCTAACTGATAAGTCAATAAAACAAATTACAGAAAAATGTGGACTTGATCCACTCGATTTTTTGTCAGAACAAAGCGGTTGGTTTTTATTGGAAAGCGGTGCTTTAGCTCCGGGTTCATATCAAATTAAAAATAGTAAAGTGATTAATAGTACGTTTGAAGAAGTTGTAAGACCAAAAGATTGGATACGTGTTGGTAATGATTGCCATCCTGTAGGTGAAATGTTTGGATTAAATGTATATGAAGCTACACATGTAAATACCAGACAAAAAGTATATATCACTATAGGAGAAATAATGTCATGATGAGCCTAAAAAAATATATCAAAGAAATGGCGGCAGTAGCAGTTTCAGATTTAGATACAGAATTTTTAGCAAAGGCTCAAACATTAACATCATTTAATTTAAAAGGATCTGATTTTACTTCTTTAAAATATAAAAAAGAAATTCAACATTTATTTCATATGAAATATTTTCCGAAGTTTGATATGGATGGCACTATAAAAGGTCAACCAACTGTAGGTAAAGTTAATTCAGTTTTAAAGGAACTGAAAAGGATTGACTCAACAGCTTTTGGAAAATTACATAAGTATGATATTAAAGGTGTTGGTCCTGGTGAAGCCATGTTATTCTTTATTTTAGATGATGCTCACTTAGGTGGCGGCTCTTCTGCAGGAGTTGATTTAGTAGTTGACGGTAAAAATTATGAAATTAAAGCTGGCAATTTTACTAGAGACGGATATATGGTTAACTATAAATTAGGTGCCACTATGGATATGACAAAAATAGTCGGTCCAGCCCTCGAACTTAAGAATATAGCTGATCCCAAAGGAGCTTTAGGCAGAGAAAAATCTGGTGTAAATCAAAAACAAATGGCGGCTATTAAAAGAATACCAAAGCTTGCAGCCAGATGGAAAAAAGAAGTTGAAACTCCTTATATCGATGCCGCTCATAAATATCTTTCTGCAAATCCAATTATCTTTATGGTTAATACGTCGCCCAAGAATTTGGCCGGAATGTGTCAAGCTATCAAAGTGCCTAAAAAGTCTGATATTGGATTAGATATGGTAACTCAAGGAATAATCAAACCAAAGGTGAAGGTATGAAAAATAGAAGAGCACAATTAAAATCTTTGAAGAAGGCATTAAAAAATTATAAGCCTCTTGAAAAAGATGATAAAAAAGACGAAGTTCAAGAAGATGCCCCAGCTAATTCAATCAGTGTCGGTGGACCAGTTGCTGGCCACGATAATATTCCGCTTGGTCATGAAATGATGCGTAGAATCAAAGAAGTTCCAGTAACTGATCGTAGATATAAACTCAATAGTTCAAAAGCTAATACTTTAAAGAAAAAATATAGAGGTAAAGAACTATTGTTAACTACATTTAAGAAACACGCATACGGCAAGTAAATGCTTAAAATTTATATGATGATCTTTATAGTTGGACTGATAGGCTCTATAGGTTATGGAGCTTATGCTACATGGAATCATATGCAAGCAAAAATAGAAATATTAACAGCAAACAATGCTAAGCTTGAAGGTGCTGTACAGACTCAAAAAGATACTATTGGCGCACTTGAATCTGATATTCAAGCAGTTAACAATGAATTAAAAAGCGTTAATAAACAAATGACCCGTACACGCACGCGGAATAAAATACTTGCAAAGAAATTAGAAAGTTTAGATCTTGGTTTGCTTGGTGCTGAAAAGCCAGATGTAGTTGAAAAATTAATTAATAGGGGAACTGCCAATGCATTAAGATGTTTTGAATTAATGTCTGGCGCTCCATTAAGTGAAAAAGAAAGAGAAGCAGAAAATGGAAAAGCGTTTAATCGTGAATGCCCTTGGTTGTTTGATACTCTTGTTGACCCTGAACGGTTGCAGCAGCTTGAAGAGACTTCCCGAAACAGTAGAGATTAAAACTAAACCAGTCGAAAGACCTGAACTTGTTTTACCAGAAGCAGATCAAATTGATCAACGTGATATAACATGGGTTGCAATAACACCAAATAATCATGAAGAAGTTTTTGATGATCTAAAAAAGACAGGTGACGATCTAGTTTTATTTGGATTAACTGGAGATGATTATGGAAAATTGGGTTTGAATATATCTGATATTAGAATGTATATAGGTCAACAACAAGCAATCATACAAGCATATAAAAATTATTATATTGAAAGCGAAAAAACAATGGATAAGGCAGTTACTATAGAGGAATAACAAATGGATTACTTATGGATTTATACTAGTATTGCTGGAGCACTTTTAGGCGCTGCTTGTTTAGCATATATACGAGACACGCGAATAGGTTTATGGGGATATTCAAAGTTTGATCAAATTCTTGACTGGTTGCGTGATAGATATGGATGGACATGGTTTGATCAAGATCCAGAAGCATGGAAAAAAGTAAATCCAAAAATTGCTGCTAAGATTCAAGAACTTGAAAATAGAATAAATGAGATGTCAAGAATTTCAGGTGATAATAGAAATATTAGTAGTAGAAAGAATTCTGCAGGATCAATACAGCGTAAAGACTAGTTTGATGCATAGTATACTATCCTCCCTTTTAAGAGATTACTCTCTTATTATACCATAGATATATACCTTTGTACATATAAAAATACAATATATATTACTTTTTTTTACAAAAAGGGGCATATATTGTATTTACAAAAACCTAACATTGATATATAATAGTACTAATCATAAAACAAACTTCAACTAATACTTAGTAAATATACGATTTACTGAGTATATATTTTACGCTTAAGGGAAAATCATATGCTATTTCAAGAACAAATCTCCAGAAAACCAGATTTATATCCATGGACAAAAGACTTTATTGAAGCTATTTGGAAAGGCTTTTGGACACCTGAAGAATTTAACTTTCGTTCAGATTATTCACAATTTAAATCAGATCTAAGTCCAGAAGAACGGGAGATTGTTGTTAAGACTATGTCAGCAATTGGTCAAATTGAAATTGCAGTTAAATCTTTTTGGGCTGATGTAGGTAATCACTTACCTCATCCATCAATTAAGGATTTAGGTTATGCAATGGCCAATTCAGAAGTCATTCATAATATGGCATATGAGAAAATTCTTGATGTCTTACATTTGACCCATGTGTTTGAAGAAAATTTAAATGAAAAAGTAATTAAAGGTCGTGTAGACTATTTACGTAAATATAATAATAAAGTATATGCTGATGATAAAAAGCAATATATTTATTCCATTATGTTATTTACATTGTTTGTTGAAAATGTAAGTTTATTTAGTCAATTCTATATTATCATGCATATGAATCGTAATAAAGCAGTAATGAAAGATTGTGCACAACAAGTACAATATACTCGTAATGAAGAGATGTTACATGCTCAAGTAGGCATTAAATTAATCAATACCCTGCGTGAAGAATATCCAGAATTATTTGATGCAGAACTCGAATCAAGAGTAAAAGAAGAATGCATTGATGCTCTTAAAGCTGAAAGCAAAGTGATTGATTGGATTATGGGTGATTATGAAACAAAAGGTCTATCTGCTGGTATTCTTAAATCATTTATTGCTAAAAGAATGGCAGATTCTTTAGATCAAATCGGGTTTGATAATTCAGAGATTATATATAATCAAGATGATGTTGATCAAACTTTTTGGTTTGATGAAGAATTATTGGGTGCTAACATGACAGATTTCTTTCAAAAGCGTCCAGTTGAATATGCAAAGGGTCAAGGTATTACTGCTGATGATTTATTTTAAAGGATTATATAATGGGATTTGAATGGGCAAACGATGATTCACGGCTTTTTTTAAGTCGTGGATACATCGATGGAAATATGACAGCTGAAGAGCGAGTGCGAATGATCGCCCAAGCTGCGGAAGAAATTCTTGACAAAGAAGGATTCGCTGATAAGTTTTATGATTATATGAGCAGAGGATTCTATTCTCTATCATCTCCAGTATGGTCTAACTTTGGAACTAAAAAAGGATTGCCTATTTCGTGTAATGGTGTTTTTGTTGAAGACGATATGGCATCAATTTTAATGAAAAATGCTGAAGTTGGAATGCAAACAAAAATGGGTGCAGGCACATCAGGTTACTTTGGAGCTATTCGATCAAGAGGAGAACCTATTAAATCTGGTGGTGTTGCTGATGGTCCGGTTCACTTCATGAATCTCACTGAGACGCAAGTAGACGTAGTTGCTCAGGGATCAGTACGCAGAGGATCTTTTGCAGCTTATTTGCCTATTGATTCTCCAGATATTATGGAGTTTCTTGAGTGTCGTGAAGAAGGCTCTTCTATTATGCATCTATCACTTGGTATTTGTATCTCTGATGAATGGATGCAATCTATGATAGATGGTGATTCAGAGAAAAGAACTGTATGGGCTCGTGTACTTCGTAAGCGTAGAGAAAGTGGTTATCCATATTTGTTCTTTAGTGATACTGTTAATAACAATAAGCCTCAAGTGTTGAAAGATCAAGATATCCCTATTTGGGCGTCTAATCTTTGTTCTGAGATTTGTTTACCTTCAAGCGATGAATGGTCATTTGTATGCAATCTAGCTTCGATGAATTGTGCTACATTTGATGAATGGTCTGAAACTGACGCAGTAGAAACGATGATTTGGTTTCTTGATGCAGTAATGGAAGAATATATTGAAAAAACTAAAGATATTCAGTTTATGCATTCTGCTTATAATTTTGCATTACATTGGAGAGCTTTAGGACTTGGACAGTTAGGTTGGCATACATATCTTCAATTGAAGAGTATAGCATTTGAATCATTTGAAGCACAAATGCTTTCTATGAAAATTAGTAAATTTATTGATGATAAATCACTTGAAGCATCAAAAGAATTAGCTATTGAATACGGTGAACCAAAAGGCATGTTAGGTACTGGAGAGCGTAATCTTACAAGAACTGCAGTAGCTCCTACTACATCTTCTTCGTTTATTCTTGGTCAGGTGTCTCCGTCTATTGAGCCACTCGCTTCAAATTACTTTACAAAAGATTTAGCAAAGGGTAAATTTACATATCGTAATCCTCATCTTAAAGCTGTACTGCATGATCATGGCAAAAATAATGAAGAGGTATGGGTAGATATTCTTAAACACGGCGGATCTGTTCAACATCTTGATTTTTTAACAGAGCATGAAAAAGATGTATATAAAACATTTAGTGAAATTACTCCGCTTTCAATTGTTCAGCAAGCTGGCGGAAGACAAAAGTATATTGATCAATCTCAATCGTTAAACATTCTTATTCATCCAGATATTCCAGCTAAAGACGTCAATTCATTAATTATTGAAGGCTGGAAATTAGGAGTTAAAACATTTTACTATCAAAGATCAGCAAATCCAGCACAAGAATTAGTTCGTGATATTATGAACTGTGCTAGTTGTGAAGCGTAAGGAATACTATATGGTACACTATTATATTGAGTGTGATTATTGTGATGCAGAATCACAAGTATCAACAGAAGACAAAGAGCCAGAATATTGTCCATGCTGCGGTCATGAAATAAATGCTCAGTTGTTAGACGCAGAGGACGACGATTGAATTTATATAAATAGTATTTTGTAATTAAGGAATACTATATTGTGGTTATTTGAAAATAAAGAGTTTGATCCAGCTGATTCTCGTATTGATGAATCAGCTGGATTTGTTTACTGTATAACTGATTTAAACAACGGTAAAAAGTATATTGGGAAAAAAACATTATGGTCTACAAGAAGACTTAAACCTTTAAAAGGTAAGACTCGAAAGAGAGTAAAAAAAGCACAATCTGATTGGATAAGTTATTATGGCTCAAATGAAGAAGTTAAGTTGCTTGTAGAAAATGATGGAGAAAATAGATTTAAAAGAGAAATAATAAAGCTATGTAAGACAAAAGGTCTTATGAGCTATTACGAGGCAAAAGAACAATTTGATCGTGAAGTCCTTTTTAGTGATGAATATTATAATCAATTTATTGGATGCAAAATTCATTCAAAACATGTAAGGGGAAAAGAATAATGTACGAATATAACTGTACGATCAATAGAGTAGTTGACGGTGATACTGTTGATGTAGACATCGATCTTGGATTTGGTATTGTATTAACAGATGAAAGAGTTCGTGTGATGGGTATTGATACACCTGAATCTCGTACCAGCGATAAGGTTGAAAAGGTTTTTGGTAAAGCAGCTAAAGCAAGACTTCAAGAACTTCTTGGAGCTAAAGGCGTATTAAAGACTGAAATTAATAAAGATGGTGAAGATATGAAAGGTAAGTTTGGTAGAGTCCTTGGCGACTTTGTTGCGCCAGACGGACGTATGTGCACAGAGATTCTTATTGATGAAGGTCATGCTGTCCCATATCATGGTCAATCAAAAGCTGATGTCGAAGTTGGACATCTTGCTAATCGTCAAAGATTAATGCAAGAGGGCAAAGTTGACGTAAAATTAATTCAAAAATTATCTGAATAAAGGGTTTACAATTGAGTAATACTATGGTATAATGTCTATATAATGAAAGGAATCAACTATGATTTTAATTGACTTCTCAGGTATTTCAATTGCCCCTGTCGCAATGGGGTTAACAAATGCTGATGAAAATTTAATACGCCATATGATATTAAATAGTATTCGTATGTATCGTCAAAAGTTTAAAGACAAATATGGTGAAATAGTTATTGTATGCGATGCGGGTGGAAATTGGCGCAAAGATGTATATCCTGAATATAAAGGAAAGCGCAAAGAATCGCGTGAAAAATCTAAGATTGATTGGGATGAAGCTTTTCGTTGTATAAATTTAGTTCGCGAAGAATTAAAAGAACATTTTCCATATAAAGTTATTCATCAATGGGGATGTGAAGCTGATGATTCTATTGCTGAAATAGTAAAATGGACTCAAGAGTTTGGTAATCATGAAGAGGTAATGATTGTATCAGCTGATAAAGATTTTCGTCAACTACAAAAATATGGTAATGTTCGTCAATGGTCAACAGCAACTAAGAAATTTGTAGATGAACCTAATCCTAGATTATATCTTGAAGAACACATTCTTACTGGATGTGGCACTGATGGTGTACCAAATGTATTATCAGACGATAAATGTTTTATTGAAGGCCGTAGACAAACACCATTATCTGCTAAGAAAAAAGCAACACTACTTGAAGATCCAAAAGCTTTAGGTGATGAAGTTTATCGTAATTATTTACGTAATAAAAAACTAATAGATTTAACAGAAAAATCAGAATGTCCTCAAAACATTAAAGAAGAGATTATAAATAAGTATGTAGAACAAGATCAATATGGAAATAAAAGTAAAGTGTTCCCATATCTTGTAGCTAAGCGTTGTAGAATGTTAGTTGAAAGTGTACAGGAGTTTATATAATAATGATAAGTGATATACTTAATGATGTAATAAAAGCTAGATCTAAAAAACAAAAGATCGAAATATTGAGAAATAATGAATCATGGGCCTTAAAAGATATTCTTAGAGGAACGTATTGTGAAACAATTCAGTTTAATTTACCTGGAGGAAGACCTCCATATAAAGAAAACCAAGGACACAACGCGCCTTCTAATCTGCTCAAAAAACATAGAGAGTTTATAACATTTGTTAAAGGCGGTCCAGGTGACTCTATGCAAAAAATGAAAAGAGAAAAGCTCTTTATCATTTTGCTAGAATCTGTCGAGCCGCCTGATGCAGAACTAGTTATTAATATGATTAACAAAACCCCAATAAAAGGAGTTACCAAAGCAGTAGCAAAAGAAGCCTTTCCGAATTTGATACAGAAATAAATATATGATGATTGGAAAATATACTTATAATTAGATTTATAGACAGGCCTTCTTTGGAAGAGTCTGTCTTTTTTTTAGGAGAACTAAAATGGTTTTACATAACAATCAAATAGCAAAATTACAAAAAGATTCTACTGAGCTTAAAGCTTATGTAGAGGAAATAAAACAAAAGGGTGACCATTCTTTAGCTAAAAAACTTGAATCAAAAAAGGTATATTTAGATCAGAAGATATATGAATTAGAGGATATGGTGGCATAATTCCTTATAAGAAATAGTATAGAAAGGGAGCAATTAGTTTTGTTCCTTTTTTTATTTGTATAAATATAGTAAAATGGTTTAGCAAATTATCGAATGGGGTAGACATGAAAACTTTTAAACAGATGAACGAAGATATTCAACATCAAAAGCAGCTTAATGAAAAGGGCTTTCTTAAGAGAATTAGGCGGGCAAAAGATGCTGCAATAGCGTCATTTAAAAGTGACCCTGAAAAGCATGCAGAAAGAATGAAGAATATAAGTAATAGAGCCAAGGCCCAAGATGCTGAGCATGAAAAAGCAAAAGCTGCTTTGAGTGATAAAAGTAAAAGTAACGCCAAAAAATTAGGAAACTTAAAAGGGTTAAGCAAAGGTTATAATATTACCAAAAAAGGTAATGCTGATAATCCAAACGCAATGCGACCTAAGGGTAAATCTGGATCATTCTTTGATACTACTGCTCCTCATAATCCTCATAATACAGGTAGATTGGCTCCCCATCCTCAAGGTGATTGGGTAGATGGCGCTGGAAACACTAAACAAGAAGTGGATAGGGCAAATGATCATTCTCGCGACATGGCTCCTTCTCGCATTATTGCTAGAGAAAATAGCATAGATAGTGAGAGCGACAAAGATCGTAGAGCTGTTCATGGTCCTAGTGATGCTGAAGACCGTGTGAAGACTATTAAAAAGCATATTACGAAACTTAAAGCACATGCCCCCGAAGCAAAAGACAGAATAGCTCATGCTGAACATACTTTAAAACTCCATATGGATGCTCACGCTGCTGCTGGCGCTCATATGGAAACTCACGCAGAAAAAGAATATACATCTTCGCACGTCGGTCATTATCATGAACATCATTATGGTAATGGAGCTCATGACCACCATTATGAAGAAATGGAAAGGCATAAAAAAGCTGAACAAGAGAATCCTTCTGAAACACATATTAATGATGCAAGACTAGGATATGATCATACACATGAAGATCATCCACATCATGAAGAAGAAAGAACAGCTGACCATGCTCCAAACCTTCCAAAACATAGTGCTACGTTGCATAAATTGGTTAAAACTGCTACTGCAGCACATCATGCTTATAATGAAATGGTTGATAGCCAAACTAAAGCTGAAGCTGGGCTTCCGGAAGGTCAAAAGAGTAAAACTAAATTTCATAAGAAAGCTGCTTATGACAAAGTTGATGTTAAAACCCGCTCGACATATTATAAAAAAGCATTAACAAAATTAACTCCAGAAGGTAACGATGCAGTTAAAAATTTAAAACATGTCGGTAAAGATCACAGACAAGGTACTTTGGATATTTAAATAGGGTGATTTAAATGGGAAGCTATTCCAGAAAAAGATATGCAACTGAATCAGCTAGCTTTCCAAAAAGCGCAAGCTCAGCACCAGGATCGTATTCATACGAGAACTTTGCTGACTTGCCTGCTACAGGTTCTACACCTGGAAATACTGCTTTTGTTGTAGCAACAAATAAATTATATATTTGGAGCGGTGTTGGATGGTACTTAATTGCTACTGTTACAAATGTATCTCCAACTGCTATTACTGGAGTTAGTGATACATATGCACTTGCAATAGATGGTACAGCCACAACTATTACTGCAGTTTCTACTGATCCTGAAGGATTTGCTTTAACTTGGTCCTATGCGGTATCATCTGGATCATTAGGTAGTACTGCTACAGTAGCTCAAGCAGATAATGTTTTTACAATTACACCATCAAGTACAGAAGCAGATGCTGGAACTTTTAGTTTAACATTTAGTGTGACTGATGGTCTAAATGGAGTCGTAAGTGCAGTAAGTGCGTTTACATTATCATTTTCTGTTACTAATTCAAGATACACTGCATTATCAGTTAAGGCGACTGCAGCTGGCTCTAATCAAACCTTTGATGATGCATCCACTTCAAATCATACAATAACTGTTGCTGGTAATTCAACAGCATCAACATTTAGTCCATATCGTCATGGTGGATATTCTGCATATTTTCAAGGCCCGGGCGCTTATTTAGTGCCAGCTTCAACAGCCATGGTTATACCCTCTTCTACAGAATTTACAATCGAATGTTGGGCTTATCTTACAGCCAAAAATACTCATCAAATATTATTTGGAGGGTCTAGCGGATATCTTTATTTTAGTGTGAAAGACGATAATACTGTTGAGTTTCAAATTGCAAACTCAACTGCTTATTTTCCATGGGCCGGGACCCTCAATAATAACACTTGGTATTATATAGCTGTAGTTAGAAACTCAACTAATACTATTAAACTGTGGATAGATGGCGTGGAAGTAACTGCAACAAGCGGAGCAAATCAAACAGGCGCTCTTACTATTGCGAATATAGGCAAAGCTGTTGGATACGTTTCAAGCAGTGATTTCAACGGATATATAAGTGATTTTAAAGTAGATGTTGGCAATGCGCGGTATAGCAGTAATTTCACTCCCCCCACTTCGCCTTCTGTTGCAGATTCAAACACAACATTCTTACTAGGTCGACTACCTTATTTTAAAGATCAATCTACATCAAATCATGCAATCACTCCTAATGGTAATGTATCTTTAGAACCAAAATCTGTATTTGATCCTGCTGCATATTCAGAATCCTCTCATGGTGCGTCTGCATATTTTGATGGTACTGGTGATTATATATCAGTGGCAAATCATGCAGATTTTAATTTTGGTTCTGGAAATTTTACTATCGAATCATATGTCTATTATACAATAAACCCAACGACCAATCAAGCCATTGTGGCGCAATGGCACACCGCTACTGACAGAAGGGCGTGGCAGTTACGCCGGGACAACAGTGGCCAATTTCGATTTTTTTGGTCGACCACTGGAGCGGATTACCCATATATACAGTCTACTGGTATAAATCTTAATACCATGAACCGTCAATGGATACATGTTGCTGTTGTAAGAAATGGAAATACGATTACCATGTATGTTGATGGCACAGATGTTGTCAACACAACACTAACAGGATCTCTGTATGATAACACAGCAGATGATATTTTTATCGGCGCTAGGTCCACAAATCCACCAAATATTGATCATCAGACAGAGGGTTATATACAAGATTTAAGAATAACCAAAGGCACAGCGGTTTACACATCTAACTTCACACCGCCAACTGCACCTCTAACTGCGATCACAAACACGAAATTCTTACTCAATCCAGAAACATCTATTTCAGATTTGAGTCAGCAACACGCTTTAACATGCTATGGTAATGTCGCAACAGATGCAACAACAGTAAAATTTGCTGGAACAAAATCTATTGCATTTAATGGAACGGGAGATTATATTGTATTTTCTAATGGCACACCATCCACCACTGACCTAACTTTCGATGAAGAATTTACGATTGAATTTTGGGCGTATCTTAATGCCACTAATGTAACTACAATTTTTTATAGTTGCGGAGGTGGGACTGCTAATTGGAGTGCTACAACTGGAAATGAATCATCCTTCTTCATCTATAATGGTAAGCTGTATCACCAGAGTAGTCAGGGCGGTTCATTTCATAGTGATAATATTAGTATTCCATCAGTAGTTCAAACTGGACAGTGGCAACATTGGGCTATAACATGTGATGCAAATGCAGATTGCAAATGGTATCTAAATGGAACTTTAATGTGGTCATATGCTCATGTTTTCCCGACAAAGAAAACTGGCACGATTTGGAGAGCAGTAATAGGCGCTGGGCAGTATCTCACAGATGACAATCTTGATGGCTATATTCAAGATTTCCGAATCACAAAAGGGCTTGTAAGATATACTTCAAACTTTACACCACCGACAGAATTACAGGGATAGCTTATGGGTAAGTATTCTGAAACCCGATATGCAAATATGATTCCCACATTTGAACCGGCGGCTTTACCCGCCTCAGAAGCTGCTGCGGCACAAAAATCTAACATGAGAGTTTACGAAACTCTTGCAGATTTACCAGCAACTTCTACAAGCAAGGGAAATACTGCATTTGTTAAAGCTACAAATAAATTGTATGTGTGGAATGGTGTTGGTTGGTATCTAGTCGCTGAAGTAACAAATGCTTCACCTTCTTCTATTACTGGTGTAAATTCAACATATGATTTAGCAACTGATGGAACAGCCACAACTATTACTGCAGTGGCCACCGATCCAGAAGGAATGGCTTTAACGTGGTCATCAAGTGTAACTGCCGGTTCATTAAATGGAACAACCGTTTCAAATGTCGATAATGTATTTACTATCACGCCTCACGCAAGTAATGCAACAACATTCAGTATTACATTTAATGTAACAGATGGCGTGAATGGAAGTGTAAGTGCGATTGGGGCATTTTCATTGACATTCACTCCTCCCTTGCCAACTTCTGGGCTAACAGGGCTATACGACATGAATAACAGCAGCAGCTATTCAGGAACTGGATCAACTTGGGCAGATGTTTCAGGGAATTACGGACCTAACCTGACGATTAATTCTTCCGCAGTTAGTTATACAGCATCTTCCATTGGAGGGATACCATCGCTGACGCTCGCCGCCGCAGATCCGAACGGACCAATTTATTATGATGGTTCTGCGTTTACGACCACAACAACGGTGGTTATGATTTTTGCCAAAACCGACACGCCATATGCACAAACATATTATAACATGTTTAGCAACAGGACAGGGTGGACAGTCTCAGGTGGAAGCATAACGGTTAGAGACCATGGTGTGAGAATGTGGTCCGGATCGACTTATAGCGATGGCACCACAGGCAGTATCAGGAGCAGCACCACCAAGTTGTATATCGACAAGGTCGACACAACGGCATACAATCGCGGGCAATATTATGATGCAGTTTCGTCAAGTTCTAATTTAGGCAAATATCACTCGCTAGTACTGACTGAGGGTAATTTTGGAAATGGGTTTGCTTTCTCTTCGTCCGTTACTACCAATGCTATTTCGCCTTTAGGGGAATTACGGGCTTTAGTGTTCTATAACCGCGCACTATCTCAAAGCGAGGTAAACGATGTACATGACCATTTTGCCGGAGACTACACTAGTTCTGAGATGATACAGTAATAGTTAAAAGGTCAATAAAAACTGTTTCTCTATTGACACACTAACATAAAGGTTTACATTTGCTAAATAATGTGATACAATATTAGTATAATCTGTTAAAAAGGTAGTACTATGAATTTATTCATCTTAGATAAAGATCCAATCAAAGCGGCTCAATTACAATGTGATAAGCATGTAGTTAAAATGATTGTCGAATCTGCACAAATGTTATCAACAGCTCATCGTATGCTTGATGGTGTACAAACACGTCGTAAGTCTCAGTCAGGTAAAACTATGAGTAAGTACTGGGAACTTCCTGATGATCGTGAAGCTGTTCTATACAAAGCAGTTCATATGGGTCATCCTTGTACGGTATGGACAATGCAAAATGATAATAATTATCGATGGCACTATGAACATTTTTCTGCGCTGTGTAAAGAATATACATATCGCTATGATAAAACTCATGCTACTCAAACAAAACTAAAATCGTATCTTATGAAGCTTCCAAATAATATCAAAGAAGGATGGAAATATCAGATGACTCCATTTGCTTTGGCTATGAAAGCTGAACCACAGTGTATCAATGAAAATGATATTGTGCAGTCATATAAAGATTATTATCAAACAAAACAAGATAGATTTAAAATGGCATGGACTCGTCGTCCAATTCCAGAATGGTTTGAGGTAAAAGAAAGTGCGTAAAGTTTCTATTCCACACAAGTTTAATAAATTCTTAAAAGAAGAATCTGCGCATTATCGTAGAGCATTACAGCTACCAGACGATAATCCTGCTAAGCGTGATATAATTCACCATTGGGAATTAGAGATTATTAAACAAAAAAATGCATTACAGATGGACTTTGATGAACTACGATACTGTAACATAAATATCACATAATATATTAAATGCAAATTAAATGTATTTTGTTGTTTACAACTGGTCAAAAATGTATTATAAAGGTATTAACAAAAGGAGATACATTATGAAACTGGTAAAAATTCAACTTGATATCCTAGAAGATGCAGTTGCATCAGAAGCAAAAAATGGCGTACGTAAGCCAATCCATGTAAGAAATTTTAATAATCTTGATGGCTTTTCACAAAGATATCAAGAGTATTGTAATCGAATGGAAATGTTAATAAATGCCGGTTTTATTTCTCGTGATATCAATCCTAATGATGGATATGCTTATATCACAATCAAAGGTGAAAACTTTATTAATGGAGTTACTTATTAATGTTTAATATTGAATATAGAGTTATTGATAGTATACAATTTGGCGGTCTCAAGAATGGAACATATCTTCAACTTGTTGTAAATAAGAACATGAATGGTAGAAAGCCAAAAGAATATATCAGATCTTGGTCAAGTCTATCTAAACAATGGAATATCATGTATAGATATAATGTAGAAGAATCATGGAACAAATGGAAAAGGACTGAAAAAACGTGCCAACATACACATTAAAAAATATTAAGACAAATGATAGATGGGATGTAGTTTGCAGTTGGAATGATTTGCAAGAAACAATAAAACACGATCCTGAAATAATTCAGGTTCCATGCGCTCCTCGGTTCGTAGCTGGAAAAGGTGACATGTTTGGAAAAACACCAGATGGATTTAAAGAGCTTAAGCAAAGAATGAAAAGTGGTTCAGGTGAAGGTAATACAATTAGACTATGACAAAGAAAAATAATTCACTACAGGTTCATGCTGATGAACTTGTTCGTATTGAGCCTATTACAGAAAATCAACGATTAGCATTTTCTGCTTGGGAAGAAAATAAAAATATAGTATTGTCAGGTAGTGCTGGTACTGGTAAAACCTTTATTGGCTTATATCTAGCGCTGAAAGCTATGCTGGATGAACCTGAAATATATCGTGATATAACTATTATGAGATCCATCGTACCTACACGGGACGGTGGTTTTTTGCCGGGTACAATAGAAGAAAAAAGAGAACCATTTAACTTACCGTATAAATTTATATGTAATGAGTTGTTTGGTGAGTTTGGTTCTTATAATAAAATGTTACACTCAAAGCAGATAAAATTTGAATCTACTTCGTATATTCGTGGTTGCACATTCGATCATTCAATTATTTTAGTTGATGAGATGCAAAACTTAAACTTCCATGAATTAGACTCTGTTATAACTCGTATTGGTAAAGATTGTCGTGTTATTTTTTGTGGCGATTATATGCAATCAGATTTTAAGTTTGATGATGAAAAAGACGGTATCATAAAATTTATGAAAATTGTAGAACAGATGAGATTTTTTGATGTAGTCAAATTTGGATGGGAAGATATTGTGAGATCTGATTTGGTTCGTGATTATATAATGACGAAAGAAATGTTAGCTATTTCATAGGAGAAAATTAATGAAAGATTGGGTTATCGGAAAACTAGGAGAAAAAACGTCTTGGAATGGAGCAGCGCTGATTGCGGTTGGAGTAATTGTTCTTATTGCTGGACCCTTCGCTAAGCTAGCAGCATACGGAGCAATTGCGTATGGAGCTTGGTGTATATGGGAGAAAGGCGATGATTAAAATTTACGGTACGAGTAGATGCGGTTATTGTAAAGAAGCTGTAAATTTAGCTAAAAAGTATAAATTAGAATATGAATATAAAGATGCTGAGGACTTAGATATATATGAAAGTCTAGTAAATAAAATTGGTAAATTTGGAACAGTGCCCCAAATATTTTGGCACGATAAACACTTAGGTGGATATGAAAATTTTGCCACAGAAGTAGAAAATACAAGGGAGTTCGGACAAGATGGATTTTGATTTTACAGAAGATCAGGTTGCAGCAATTTTACACAAAGATGATGTGTCAGATTGGTTTAGTGCTATGACAGAAATGTTTCCAAAATATGAAATCACCACGCCAAATCGTGTAGCAGGTTTCATTGCACAAACCGCTCATGAAAGTGCAAGCTATAAAACAATTACTGAAAATCTAAATTATAGCGCAAAAGCACTTAATGCTATTTTTGGTAAATATTTTCACCGAGCTGGAGTTGACGCACAAAAATATCACAGACAGCCAGAAAAGATTGCTAATCGTATCTATGCTGGTCGTATGGACAATGGTGATACCGCATCTGGTGATGGTTGGACATTTCGAGGTGGTGGAATTCTACAACTTACTGGTCGATATAACTATACTGAGTTTGGTAAGACTGTAGGAATGACTGCTGAAGAAGCAACTGATTATGTTCGTACTCCGAAAGGTGCTATTGAATCAGCTTGTTGGTTTTGGAAGACTAATAATATTAATAAGTATTGTGATAATGATGATATTGTTCGTATGACAAAGCGTATTAATGGTGGAACTATTGGCCTTGCGGATCGTAAAAAGCATTACGCTCATGCGCTTGAAGTACTTGGTGGTCATGTATCATTTGATGATGATAACGATGATGTTGAACTTAAATTGATTCGTAGAGGATCAAAGGGTGATACTGTTAAGAAACTACAAGAATGTCTTGGTCTTGATGCTGATGGTGATTTTGGTCGTGGTACAGAGGCAGCACTCAAAGCTTGGCAAGTAGAAAATGGCTGTACTCCAGACGGAATTGCAGGACCTCAAACTCTCGGGAAAATCTTCTCATAATATAAAGGTGAAATAAGTAAGATGGCTAAATTCGGTCGATTTGATCCACGCAATAAGAAGCGTGATAGAAATAAAAATATGTCTCAGACTAAAGATAATAGAATTAGAGATGTAGAAGAAAGCAGAACTGGTTTTAAAATACAAGGACATAATATTGATTATGCGATGTATGATGGACAGGATGAATTTGAAAATGACAATGAAAGCTAGCTTATGAATAAAATTATATTAACTGATTGCGATGGTGTCCTCCTGAATTGGGAGGGCGCCTTTACTAATTGGATGTCTATGCGTGGCTATAAAGTTGATGATAACAATCGAAGAGAATACCATATGGGAAAACGATATGGTATAAGCTCTGAAGAAAAAGATCGTACAGTACGAGCATTTAATGAAAGTGCATGGATGAAATATTTAAATCCATTGCGTGATGCTGTATATTATGTAGATCTTTTGCATCGTAAACATGGATATACTTTTCATATGTGCACATCACTTACAACCGATGAGTATGCTCAGAAATTAAGAATAGAAAATATTGAAAGATTATTCGGTAAGACCGCATTTACTAAATATATTTTTTGTGATACTGGTGCTGATAAAGACGAAGCGCTTAAACCATACAGAGATAGCGGATATCTTTGGGTAGAAGATAAGGTTGAAAATGCAGAACTCGGATTGCAAATGGGTTTAGACTCAGTTCTAATATCTCACCCATGGAATATTAATCGTAATAATGATCATATTCCTAAATATGAATATTGGAAGGAACTATATGAAGAGGAAATATTTGGATGAGTATCGCCACGCTATTAAGTCTTCGATTTGAATACGAAGAAATTATTAACAACTTTGCAATTCCTGATAACAGAAAAGACGGTGTTCTTGAGAATATGGCATGGTTTAAAATGTATGGTAATAAGAAGAATAGATTTAGACCTGGGTATGATAGAGCTATAGAAATAGCTAATAAAATTTCAAATAGCGTTTAATTTATATAAATATACTAAACATACAATAAAAATGGTAGTAATTTATGTCAAAAGCAAGAGATGTATCAAGACTTTTTAGTAAAACTGGAAGTTCATCAAGTGATGTAGGACCTTCTACAGTATCCTCAGACACACCTCCGGCTGGAGCAGGAGCTGGAGATAAATGGTTTAATACCACAAATCTTACTACCTATATTTATTATGATGATGGCACTTCACTTCAGTGGGTTCCATCCTCTGCTCCGGTTCCTGGTCCAACAGGTGCTACAGGTCCTGCACCATCAATTAATTTTTCGGCAATAAATCAAGCTATGATTCCAGATACTGATGTGACACACGATTTAGGTTCGTCTACACATAAATGGAAAGATTTATATTTAAGTGGTTCGACATTACATCTTGGTGCATCTGCTACTATATCTGCTGGAACAGGATCTGAAATAGTTTTACCATCTATTAAAATCGGAGCTGGAGCTAATGCTGTTAAATTGTCTGCAAATGCAAGTGGTGGATTAGAAACACAGGCTGTAGTAGGTGGTACAACTCAAGCCGTAAAGCCAGCAGGTGGTACAGTGCAAGTCGCGGATCTTGCGGCTATGCAAGCAATCTCTAATCCTTCAATAGGTGATATGGTTAGCGTTGTTTCTAATAAAACGATTTACATGTATAATGGCACCGGTTTTTATAAAATTGCTGTAATGGTTAATGAAAGCCCAACTGCTATTACTGGTGTTGACGGATCGTATCAACTTGAAACAGACGGTACAGCAACTACTATCACGGCCATATCTTCAGATCCTGAAGGAAGACCATTAACCTGGTCTTATGCAGTTTCGGCTGGTGCATTAAACGGAACAACTGTAGCTCAAACTAATAATGTATTTACTATCACACCACACGCAAGTGATGCTGCAACTTTTAGTATTACTTTTAGTGTGACAGATGGCATTAATGGTGCAGTCAATGCAGTAAGTGCGTTTACATTATCATTTTATGTACAAAATTCAAGATACACTGCATTGTCAGTTAAGGCAACTAACACTGGAAATAACCAGACCTTTGATGATGCATCCACTTCAAATCATACGATTACTGCCAGTGGAGATGTAACAGCATCAACATTCAGTCCATATCGTGCCGGTGGATATTCTGCATATTTTGATAATCCTACTGTATGGTCATATCTCAGGCTACCAGATACTACGTTAGATAATATTTGTAATGATACCACAGCTTCTGCTATTGCGACACATGTTACTACAATAGAAGCATGGGTATATCCGTTATCTAGGAGAGATTCTTCTTCTAGTGCTTATGGAGGGGGGTCTTGTATACTTACAAAAGGTTACATTTGGTTTAATCTTGGTATTGATCATGATGGATATGTCCACTGTTATCATATGAGTGGTGGGTCTGGTAATCAAAGTGGAGCTGGATATACTGAAAATAATATTATTACCAGCAATACTGTGCCATTAAACGCTTGGACACATGTAGCCGCAGTAATTGAGAATAGTCAAATAAAAGTATATGTTAATGGTGTACTTGGAGCATCTGGCACTTGGAACGGTTTACATGATTATGCATCCAACTCATCCCGCCAAAGTTCAATAGGCGCAGGGGTCACTTCTGCCGACGGCCCAAGAAGATTTGATGGTTATATTTGCGATTTTAGAATCAGCGATAATGCGAGATATACATCAAACTTTACTCAATCTACAGAATTTCTTACTGTTGATTCAGATACAGATTTCTTACTAGGAAACTTACCTTATTTTAAAGATCAATCTGCATCAAATCATGCAATCACTGTTACTGGTAATGTATCTTTAGAACCAAAATCTTTGTTTGACAATGCTCCATATTCAGAAGCCTCTCATGGTGCGGCTGTGTATTTTGAAGGCACAACAGGCAATCGTTTAACAATACCACACCATGCAGATTTTGACTTTTCTGGTGATTATGTAATTGAATTTTGGTTCAATTTAGAACAGAGTGCCAACAACCAATCTATGTTTGATAAGAGTAGTGGCTCCGAAAGTTTTCAAATTTATACACTAAGTTCTAATAATAAAATCGGCGCATATATAACGGATTCTTCATCAAATACAATTGTCAGTTATAGCAACATCGGCCCAGTCGTAAAGGGAACAGGGTGGCATCATTTTTCTCTTGTGCGAGATAATTCAGCTGGTACATATGTAAGTTATATAGATGGTGTTGTTGTCAACACTACCACATCTGCCTACAATTGTACATCTACAAATGAAATTAATATTGGTGCCATGAATTCAAACGTAAATGCGACGAAAGGTCATATATCAGATTTTAAATTTTTAACTACAATACCATCAGATAGAAATGCTGCCTTCACACCACCCACTTCACCTTCTGTCGCAGATTCAAACACAAAATTCTTACTCAATCCAGAAACATCTATTTCAGATTTGAGTCAGAGAAATTCTTTAATAACTGTCGGTGGTGTTGCAACATCTACAACTCAAGTAAAGTTTTCTGGAACAAAATCAATTTATATTGGTGCTCAGGGAGATTATATCAATTCTATACATGATTCAACCATCCCAATTTTTCCAAATGGCGATAGTCAAGATTGGACATTAGAATATTGGTATTATCCAACAAGTATTGCTGGTTTTAATAATATTTTTAATATAGGCGGTGGTTTTTATATGTATGCAGCAAACGGAGGATTGGGGTTTTATACTGAAAGTGGCGGGTCATATCTACTTGGACAAAATCAAATTCATGTTGTAACAGAAAATACTTGGACACATGTTGCAATAGTACGCAATGGGAACAATTATAATGCATATTTTGATGGCGTTTCAAGATTCAACACTACAAATTCTAATGAAGTACAAACTGGAACAAATAATCTTCATATTGGAGACATGACACCTTATAACAATGGTGCATTGAATTTTTATATTCAAGATTTTAGAATCACAAAAGGTCTTGCAAGATATACAGCAGACTTCACACCACCGACAGCAGAATTACAAGGATAAAATAAATGGCCGTAAACTTTCCAGATAGTCCAAGTAATGGTGATACACATGTAGTTGGTGGTGTAACTTATACATATAATTCAACTAAAAATGCATGGGAAACTATTAGTGGCGCTATCACTACAACTGGCTCAGGAGATACTCCTCCCGCAAATCCAGCAGATGGCGACTTATGGTTTAATTCTTCTTCAGCAGAATTATCAGTACGATATAATGATGGTACATCAAGCCAATGGGTAGCTGTTTCAGGAGCAGCTGGTCCATCTGGATCAAGTCCTAATTTATCTGCAGTTGCTGAAGATATTTTACCAGATGCAGATAGCTCTCGTAGTTTAGGATCTGCATCTAAAAAATGGAAAGATTTATTTTTAAGTGGTGATACTTTAAGTTTAGGTGGTATCAAACTTAAAGACGCTGGTGGTTCGTTAAAAGTTGAAACAAGTGCTGGCGCTGATGTTAGTCCAGGCGGTACAAAGATATACGCTAATCTTGCAGCATTTCCAGCTTCAGGTAACTCTGCTGGTGATATTGGTTTTGCAACTGATACTAAAGCATCTTATATGTGGGATGGAGTCGCTTGGCAAAGAATATCAATAGGATCACAGATTGGTCCTAGATATACCACAACGCCATCTGGAAGTCATGAATTGACTCAGGATGGAACGACATCAACTATCACTGCTGTTGCTGTTGATGAAACTGGATTTCCAGTAACGTATGATTGGGATGCATTCAGCGGATCTACTCTATATAATGATGATAGTTTACCACCTCAACTCACCGCATTGGCTAATAATAATGGTGTTTTTACTCTCACCCCGTCTACAGTAGAGGCAAAGGCCGGTAATTTTTCTTTTAGAGTAAAGGCTTCAGATGGTGTTTTAGTAACTCCTGCAATATCGTCAGTATCCTTAGCATTTGAAACAATTATTACTATTGCAGCACGACAAACTAGAAGTTCTAATTATGTTGAGCCAACATCTACTGGTGTTACTCAATTTGTATATGCCACCGCAGCTTCTAATTCTCATTTTAGCTATTTTCCAGAAGGTGCTACTGCATCAGCAGCAGGTTGGCCCACAGGTAAGAGATATATTGAAGCGAAATGGACATCAACAGAAGGTGCTTTTGGATCATTTATGCTTGGAGTAGGAGAACGAACTGCTTCTCACAACAATGCTTCTACTGGTGGATACACTGGTGGATCAGGTACAACTTCGGCGTATGCGTATGCAGACAACGGAAATACTTATAGTCTTGCTGGGAACAACCAAACCAGCGGATTGGGCGCATATGTATTGAATGATGTATTTACAATTGCATACGATACAGATGCAGAAAAGGTATGGTTTGGTAAAAATGGCACTTGGGGGTCGGGTTGCGGAGATCCTGGCGCGGGTGGCGCGGGATTTTCTTTATCATATGCTAATGAAGGATACGCTTTTGTTGTGGCTTCGGCGTCAAATAGTAGCGGTAACGATTTTACAATTACTTGGGGCGGGTCTGATTATACCAAACCAACAGGATTTAGTAATTTTTAATAGGATAGATAAAAAATGGCAATAAACTTTCCAAATAGCCCTTCAAATGGGGATACGCATGTAGTAGGTTTAAAAACTTTCGTGTATAATTCTACTACTACTTCGTGGTCAGTTCAAGGCAGCGCTTCTGTTGATATTACAAGCATTACCGGAGATATTTTACCAGATACTGATAGTTCAAGAAGTTTAGGATCTGCATCTAAAAAATGGAAAGAACTTTATTTAAGTTCTTCAACTATTTTTCTTGGAGATTCGGGTACTATATCTGCTGGATCTGGCGGAGAAATTATTTTACCTTCTATTAAAATTGGAAAAGGTGCTAATGCCGTAAAATTAGAAGCAGATGGATCTGGTAAACTTAAAACTAAAAAAATTGTTGGTGGTGTAACACAGGCGGCTGAAGAACCAGGATCTGCTCTCATACTCGCTGATATGGCAGCGTTGATTGCAGTAACTGGAATGTCTGCTGGACAGACTGCATTAGTCACTGCTTTAAATAAAGTTTTCATGTATACTGGTTCAGCATGGTACTTAATTGCTACCATGACTAATGCATCGCCAACTGATATTACTGGTGTTGCTGGGACATACGTTCTTGCAGAAGATGGAACAGCAACTACAATCACAGCAGTTTCTACTGACCCAGAAGGATTTCCTCTTACTTGGTCTTATGCAGTCACGACAGGTTCTCTTGGTAGTATAGCAACAGTATCTCAAGCAGATAATGTGTTTACTATCACACCTTCATCAAATGAAGCAGATGCCGGAACCTTCAGTATAACCTTTAGTGTGACTGACGGAGCAACAGGTGCAGTGAGTGTAGTAAGTGCGTTTACATTGGCATTTGGAGATGATCCAGGCCGGGTAGCATTTTATAAAGGTTCGCCAACCATATCAAATGCTTGGATATCTTCGTATGACTGGACCGTTCCGGCAGGAGTTACTAGTATATGTGTTTTATGTATCGGTGCTGGTGGTGGCGGCGGTGATGGCAGCAGAGGCGGTGGCGGTGGGGGTTTAGCATGGAAAAACCATATTCCAGTGACAGCGGGTGACGTATGGAGTATACACGTAGGTACGGCAGGCTGGAAAGATGGTGGCCAATCTGGCGATGCCTATCCTTTAAATGCTACGCATACATATATAAGAAATCCAAGTAATGTTATACCACTGCGCGCTGAAGGTGGATACACTGCTTCTGCTTTGGATGACAATCAAGGTGGAGGTGGATTTGTCACTGGCAGTTCTACATTTGGAACTGGTACTGGTGCTGTCTATACCGGCGGGACTGGCGGGCGATTGTGGGGCAACTGGGGTGGTGGAGGTGGCGCTGCTGGATACTCTGGCAACGGTGGTCGCGGTGGTTGGGGTAGTGGATCAGAGGCCAATGGCGTGTCGGGATCTGGTGG